>Ga0208646_1000233_pt1 | contig 39089 bp, 32 predicted proteins | sample AntAceMetag02UK8_FD_184762 | JGI IMG/M metagenome (GOLD analysis project Ga0208646, IMG submission 184762) | Saline lake microbial communities from Ace Lake, Antarctica - Antarctic Ace Lake Metagenome 02UK8 (SPAdes) (version 2) | ecosystem: Environmental > Aquatic > Non-marine Saline and... | reverse complement strand
CACAATATTGCATCGCAGAATTAAGGAGGCTGAAGACTTCTCTACCATGGTGATGGTTGCTGCCAAAAATCTTTGCTCGTATGTGAACTTGCAGACTTTTTTAACCAACACTGCTGAATATTGTCGTGATTGGTTTAAATCAGAACTTGGAAAAGTTCAATTGGAATTTCAATGGTCTGGATAGGGGGTGTTTTGGGGAATTCTTAAAAAAGGGTGTAATTAGGTCATATTACCACTTTTTTAACCGATTTTTATTTTAGTCGGACGACAGTAATTAATTATTAAAGACCCATAGTTACCCTCTTTACCAAAAATCCAATCTTGAGGTTGCTTCCTAAACTCATTTAGATTATTAATTATCTCCTTTTCGTATTCAATGAATACCATTCTATCTAGGTTATCAAAAATGAAAAGATAATTCTGCCAGAAATGGTCTAGGCGTCTAACTGTTTCACACACAAGATCGTCAATTTCTTTATTCGTTCTGGTCATCGGTTTAATCTCATCCGTCAGCTTTGTCAGAAGAGTTACGACTTCTTTGTACGCTTCAAATTGAAGTCCTACCCTTGAAGTTTTAATGTTTATTTTGTTGACAAGAAATGCTATATAACCCGTTACAATTAACCCGATCATACCGTAATAATACCCGCCAAAGTCAATCCAATCCTTAGGGTTGTCCGACCTTGCACTGCTTCCAAATTTGAATGCAAAAAATATCATCGGCAATGCGATAACAATTAAACCGATATAAGGGATAGTCTTCTTCATTATGTTTGCCAACATATTGATAACATGACCAAGGTCATGTTATTTTCTATATACAAGTACTAATCTAGTGGATTTTTGATCCTAGTCAAAACGTTATTAGCTACGTGCGTATATATTTCTGTCGTTTGACTGGATTTATGTCCCAAGAGTGTTTGAATGTAACGCAAATCTGTCCCATCTTCCAGTAGGTGTGTGGCAAATGAATGTCTTAACATATGCGGCACCACTCTTTTTCGGATCCCAGCTAACTTCGCAGATTTATGAACGATTTTTTGAATACTGGAACCACTGTATGGTTCTCCTGCTGCACCTTCAAATAGCCACATTTTTGGCTTATAGGTAAGATAATACCTTCTTAAATCCACCAAAAGTTTGTTACTCAAAAGCGTATATCTATCCTTTCCTCCCTTAGCATTTTTGATGAAAATAGTCATTCGCTTGCTGTCAATTTCCTTCATTTTTAAACTGAGCAGTTCTCCTCTTCGTAATCCGGAGGAATATAACAGGCCAATAATGCATTTGTGTTTAATATTAAGAGTGTTCTCTATCATTGCCTTAACTTCCTCCTTTGATAGAACTTCCGGTAACTTCTCTCGCTTGATGGGTCGTTCTACCTCATAAAACCTATTAGGCATCTCTTTTACAACTTCATAGTAGAACTTGATAGCATTAATGGCTTGGTTGATATAGCTGTCTGAGCGCTGTTGCTGAACAAGTTTTTGTAGGTATAATCTCACATCCATTTCATTGAGATTCATAGGGTTTTCCTCTTTATCGTAATGACTGATAAATTTCTCAAACATAGAGATGTATATCCTTTTTGTATTTAGAGCATATTTTCGTATTTCAAGCTTCCTGTAGAATTCTTCTGGACAAAACTTCCATTTACCATTCGATATGCGCTTTCTATAACTATCCATCGTTAAGACTTCATTTCCCTGATTAATGGGGCGATTGGTAAAAAAAGAGCTGTAATTCACCCAAGCCACTCTTTTGAATTTACTAAAGATCTGATTTAGATTTTCTTTGTTATTAGGAAGTATCACCATTCCATATTTCTCACTCCAGCGTGGGTTTGGGAGCTCTTTAATCATTGCTTGGATGACTTTGTCAGGGTATAAAGAGGCTTGAATATTGACCCATCTATACGGCTGGTCACTTGCTGGTAGAACAAATTATGCCAGCCCTTTTTGTTCTCATAATGCTTTAGCCTTTTGCTAGAAAACATCCTTTGGGGAGATGAGAATAAATCAAATTGGGGAGTTGTGGAGCTTTTTCTAAACACACCACTAATTTACTTTACATGCAATACTTTTACATTACATCAATCAAAAAACTTTTCGGAGGGGACTCAGAATTACATCGAAGCATATCTTTAATGAGAAGCTCAACTCAATTGCAGATTATAATAATTTTGACAGGAAATTAAGTACTGAACTTTTATGGTCTAACCCGATCTATGCAATGGTTGAATATGATAAATTCAAAATGGTATATTATCGCATTACCTTCCCTAAGTCTAATATACCAAAAGACGTTCTAGGTATATTTCTATAGAAATTTCCGAGAGATTTTTTTATCACTGTATAGAATACTGATTTTGATGTGATATCAACAAAAGCGGTTTCCTCTAATGAGCAGTTATTGCCACGGATGTATTTCATCGGAAAAGGAGGCCTCTATACTTATAAAGATGTTGGGGATGAAGATCTGATGGTTTGTGAAACATTTCAATTGGACTTAAAGTGAGGATTAATAGATTTTTTCATCTTTTTTTTTAGTAATCAAAAGGTGTTCTCAAGGCCAATTGTTAAATGATAAATCGTATACCAGTATCACAAACATAGTCCCAGAGTCTATTACTTCAGCAAATTCTTATTAGATAGTGGTTCCATTAAATGGATGCAACTCATGTGTTAGTTCTACGATACAATTTCTTGAGAGATATGGGTGAGATGAAACGAATAAAGGAAACATTCCTAACGTCATCTTAACCGAATTAAGTGGCGATAATAAGCGAAACAGCGCAAGGGTCTGTAGATTATTATTAGTTTATAACGGGCAAATTAGGATTGATGGTTTAAATTTATTCGAAGATGTCCTATTTGATGATTCTAACAGGGCGGTAGTTCTGTTAAGTTTCGATAAAAACGCAAAGATTAATAAAATCAGAAAATGACTATGACCTACTGATGAACGCTTTTGAACATGATATTCAACTTTAGTTATATTAACTGAGCTAAAACCATTCTATCCTTTGAAAAACCTTATTCTGATTATAATTCTTGCGCATACTTTGGCGTGTTGTAAACAAGCCGCACAAGCTGATGTCAGTGGCGCGCCGCTGACCAATGGCCTATCAACTTCTTCCTCTTTTGAAGTAGTCACAACGGCCGAGCGTAATACGGCTATTCGTGCCAAGGCGGTGGTTAAGTCATTGAATAATTACACAATGGTGTCCAATGAAAATTCAATTATACAAAATAATTATTTTACAGTTGGTGCTACCGTCCCCAAAGGAGCGCTAATTTTGGCTTTGGACAATGCCGAAGAGCTACTTATGCTCAACAAAGCAAAGATGCAGTTACAGGAAGCTAGGTTTGAATATGAGGAAACACTTTCTATTAAGGATAGTGCCTATTATATCAAGAAGGGAAATTGGAATTCCTTGAAAGAGCGTACGGCTTACAAAATGGGGTTGCCTCAGGCGGAGGTCGATTACCAGCAAGCTCAACTCGCATTAAAACGAACCCGTTGTTATGCACCTTTTACAGGCGTATTGGCTAGCCTTTGGAAACGGAGTGGGGAGACTGTAAAAGCAGGCGAGACATTAGGGTTTCTATACGATCCAGCGCATCTCGTTGCAGAGCTAGCACTTATAGAGTATGACTATGATCAAATACAAGTGGGTAATACGGGGGTAATATCTACTATGTCTTCCAACAGCCAAATATATCAAGGAAAACTAACGGCCAAAGATGCCGCAATCAACAACAAAGGCTTTTTCAGAGTACAAATATCTTTGGATAAAGCCGATGGTCTTGTTCCCGGGCTTAATGCGTCAGTCACTATTTACACAGCATCGGTTCAATGTATCGCTGTGCCAGCAGAGGCGATTGTGACCAAGTCAGGTAAATACGTAGTGTTTACTTACCAATCTGGCCTAGCCAAATGGAATTATGTAACGAAAGGAACGACCTTCGATGATGCCATAGAGATTGTTGATGGCCTTCAGGAAGGCGACACAATACTAGTGAACAATGTCTTTCAATTGGCGCACGATAGTGAAGTAGTCCTCGCCAACCCAATAATGCCTTAGCGCCCATGGTAGTAAGGTATTTGCTCCAGCGACCAGTAGCGGTCTTCGCTTCATTTTTCACTATTCTTGCCATTGGTATATTGTCCTATCTGCAATTACCAGAAACGCTTCTGCCCAGTATAGACCCACCTACATTGATGGTCAAGGTGACGGCCCAAGGATCAAGTCCTCAATTCATAGAATCCAATATTTTGAAACCGTTGAGAGTGCAGCTAGCCGGTGCTTTTGGGCTCGAAGATGTTGGTTCTGTTGCTAGTAATGGGTCAGGACAGATTCGCTTAGCCTTTGCCTATGGCACGGATATGAAGCTAGCTTTTGTTGAAACCAATGAAAAAATAGATCAGTCGTTGGGCTCCCTTCCAGCAGATTTACTGCGACCAGAAGTTTTTCCCGTAAACAATACCGACATTCCTGTTGCCCGACTGCAAATCACTTCCAACCGGCGGTCCTTATATGAGTTATCCGAGTTTGTGAAATACGTATTGACCAAGCGCATTCAGGCTATTGAGGGTGTAGCGAGCGTTCAAATAAGTGGCCAGCTCGAAGAAGTAATCAAGATTATTCCCGATAGGCAAAAGACAGCTGCTCTTGGCATTTCAGATCAAGACATTGTCTCAGCCATTAAGGCAGCTAATTTTCAGGACTTTCAAGTAGCTGTCAAAGAAGGGATTTATGCTTTTAATATTACGGTGAGCAACCCCTTACAGGATGAGGTCTCTTTGGAGAGACTGCCGATTGGGATAAACGGAGTTGCTTTACAACGGATAGCAAGTATTGAAATTACTACTAAGATGCCTGAAAATGCACATTTTTTTAATGAGCAAAGAGGACTGGTAGTAAGCGTTCATCGCACTTCATCGTCCAACTTAAGCGCATTGAGTAAGCGACTCAACGAGCATTTGGCAGTAATTCAATCCGAATTCAAGTCGATCAATTTTGAATATTCACAAGAGCAAAATGTTTTTCTAAATACCAGTCTAAGCCAGCTCAATACAGCACTCTTATTAGGGCTCTTTTTTTCGGTATTTGTGCTCTATTTTTTTACAAGAAACATAAGGCTAGCTTTCGTTATGATGCTTGTTATTCCTATTAGCATGGCTCTTACAAGTATCATTTTTTATCTCTTGGGTTTGTCTATCAATATCATTACTCTAAGTGGTATTATTCTTGGCTTGGGGCTTTTAATAGATAACTCCATTATTCTCATAGATACTATTACAGATGAGTCAAAAAGATTGCCCATTGATGAAGCTTGTATTAGCGGAACTAAAGCTGTCTTTACACCACTTCTAAGCTCAGCATTTACTACAGTTTCTGTGTTTATTCCTCTTTTGGCTATCGGAGGCGTATCTTCTATATTTTTCTCCAAACAAGCGCTGAGCCTCACGGCTATTTTACTGTCTTCGCTGCTGGTGACCTATACTTTTACCCCTGTTGCCTACAAGTTTATCGTTAAAAAAATTTCGATTCAATCGAACATGCAGTTCAGACTCCATCGTTTTTATATAAAAACACATACTGCTTTGTCTGGTATTAAGCTTGCCATTGTTAGTCTCGTAATAATACTGCTTGGCGTTATCAGTGCAGTCTTTCTAGATTTGGAACAGTTTCCAGAGATATCCACTGCAGAAATAGCAGTCAATGTATTGTGGAACGAGCCTTTGACTTTAGATGCAAATGTGTCTCGTACTTTAGACTTGTTAACAGCAATAGCGCCTAAGCCCACGAAGGCCGAACTTGATATTGGGCTTACTAGTCTTGATCCAACAGCGCTGAGTTTATTGAACAAAGCCGTGCTCTATCTGAAATTCGAAAGCTATGCGAAGCGCAACACCGCAGAGGCTAATATCCGAAGTATTCTAGCAAAACATAAAGGAGCCAAGTATACTATCAAAAGGGCGAAAAACCCTTTTGATCAACTTTTTGCAGAGGAGACTCCTTATATACGAGCGAAAATAAGAACAACAGAAGAGCAAGATTTGGATATTTCTACGATCCCTGATGGCTATGCAAAGGGTCTAGGCTTTATCAATCAGCAAGCCATTAATTTAAAGGTAAATGAAGACCGTTTGTCTACAAAGAGCATAGATTATCAAAGACTATTTAAAAATCTTCAATCAGGTTTTGCAGCGACTAATATTACGACGGTAAAAAGGACATCTTCTTCCATAAATATTCTATTGGACAACCCACAAATCCAAAATTTAAACGACATATTGGAACGGCCAGTTGTTCTGTCAGATTCGACGAAAGATCAATACCGAATGAAAGATTTTATTTCGGTCAATTACCACGCAACAAAGCAATTTATAACTGCTGATTTAGCGGGTACTTATAAGGATATCGAATATGATCAATTAGTCAATGATGATCTAATAAATCAACTTCAAAACTGGGGGACTGATCATAAGCTAATTATTGATTTAAGCGGTGCGTATTTTGACACGAGCGAGCAGCTATTCACGCTAATCGGTGCGATTTTGGGAGCCATACTTTTGCTTTATGTTATTTTGGCGGCACAGTTCGAATCATTAAAACAGCCATTCATTATTTTGTTGACTGTCCCTTTGACTATCTGTGGTGGGTTATTTGGGTTGTACTGTTCAGGAAATACGTTGAACATCAGTAGTTTAATCGGTATGATTATTATGCTCGGTATTATGGTGAATGATAGTATCCTTAAAATTGATACGATCAATACCAATCTTAAAAAGGGATTCCAACTTCATGATGCGATAGAGAAGGCTGGACTTTTAAGACTAAAGCCAATTATTATGACATCTCTTACAACCATACTAGCATTATCGCCCACACTTTGGTCCTATGGCCTTGGAGCGGAAATTCAAAAGCCGCTGGCCGTTGTTGTTATCTCAGGTCTGGTCTTTGGTACACTTATTTCGATATATATTGTTCCAGTACTGTATCGTTTGTTCCACAAAGACCTACCCCTCCAAGCTCTCTTCAGCGACTAGCTGCTTGTCATGAAGTTCTTTGTAGACGCCATTAAATTCCATGAGTTCATCATGAGAGCCTTTTTCAACAAGGGCGCCATCATCGAGAACAATGATTTTGTCAGCGAGCTTGGCGGAAGAAACTCGATGCGAAATAATCACGGAAGTTCTATTCTTCATGATCCGTGCCATGGCATTCAGAATGGCATTTTCTGTTTTGGTGTCAACTGCCGAAAGGGCATCATCAAGGATCAATATTTTCGGCTCACGGGCTACTGCTCTAGCGATCGATACACGTTGTTTTTGTCCACCAGAAAGGGTGATGCCTCTTTCGCCAACACGTGTTTCAAGACCATTCGGGAATCGGTCAATGTTTTCCATTAAGTCAGCATCGTTTGCAGCTTGGATGATTTCCTCTTGCGTCATAGCATCTTTTCCAAAGGCGATATTCTGGCCTACTGTATCAGAGAAAAGGAATACATCTTGAGGCACATAGCCAATTTGAGATCGAAGCGAAGACAAGGAATATTTCTTTATGTCCTGATCATCTACCCGTAAGCTCCCAGAATCAATGTCATACATTCTGCATATAAGGTTGGCAATAGTGCTTTTGCCCGACCCTGTCGTACCAATGATCGCTATTGATTGACCGGGTGATACTTCGAAAGACAGGTTTTTGATGGCTTGAATCCCAGAATCAGGATATAGAAAATTCACATTTTCGAATGTCAACTTACCGGAGAGCTCTTTTTCAATATTATCAGTCGATACGATATCATTTTTAATGTCCAAAAATTCATTGATACGCTTTTGCGAAGCAGCAGCTCTTTGAATAATACTCGTGATCCACCCTAGAGATGCTACCGGCCAGGTGAGCTTATTCACATAAATAATGAACTCTGCGATATTTCCAGTGCTTATTCTTCCGGCAAATACTTCCGTTGCACCTACATATATTGTAATAATCACACTTAGGCCAATCAATCCCATGATCAGAGGAAAAAACAATGACTGGACATACGCCAACTTTAATTGCTTGTCTTTGTAATCAATACTCGCGTTTTTGAAATCCTCGTGAATGTCGTCCTCTCTAGTAAAAGCCTTGATAACTCGGATCCCCGAAAAAGCTTCCTGAACAAATGTGGATAATCCGGATAGGCTTTTTTGAATTTCCTCTGATCGCTTATTAATGATATTATTAACGAAATAGATACTAATAGAGAGGAGTGGTAGCGGGAACAAAGAATATAATGTAAGCTTTGGGCTGATGCTATACATGTATGGGATCACCATGATAAAAAGCGTGACAAGTCCAATACCGTACATAATTGCAGGCCCGATATACATGCGAACTTTGCTTACATCTTCTGAGATGCGCGCCATTAGGTCTCCCGTGTTATTTCTTCTATAAAAACTTAAAGGGAGGGTTTGGTAATGATCGAATATTTCGTTTTTAAGATCGTACTCTATCATTCGCGACATCACAATAATTGTTTGACGCATAAAGAACATAAATATTCCTTGCAAGAGAGCGGAAGCCAAAATGAGAATGGCAATAATGAAAATACTTGATGCAAATACGGCGTAAGTCTCTGATTGCAGCTCAAAACCCGAAAAAGCTTGAAAAATATCCGAGCTGCGTTCGATTACATTAAAAGAATATCGTACTGCGATAGCTGGTACTATGCCAAAGAAATTAGAAACAATGATGAAAATTGTCCCAAGAATCAGATGCCATTTGTACTTAAATAGATATTTGTTGAGGTGTGCTAGTTCTTTCACTGCTTGTAAAACGATGTAAAGGCCAAATGGTTATTTGCTTAAAAAAAACTAATTTTGAGCGCTTTTTAGACAAGGCCTATTTTGCCTAAAAACAAGAAATCAAATGTAGCGAACAAACCGAGATGATAGACACTATACCCCAAGTAAAACAGCCGGAAATCTTCCAAACCATGTCGTCCATGGAGCATGAGCAATTAGTTTTTTGTCAAGATCAGGCGACAGGTCTTCGCGCAATTATCGCCATTCACAATACGGTACTCGGTCCCGCTATGGGGGGTACAAGAATGTGGAATTATAGCAATGAAGCGGAGGCAATCAAAGACGCTTTAAGGTTATCAAGAGGAATGACTTTGAAAAATGCGATTGCCGGACTTAATATTGGCGGAGGCAAAGCGGTTATCATCGGCGATGCTAAGAAATTGAAAAACGAAGCGCTGATGAGACGCTTCGGTAAGTTTGTCAACAGTCTCAATGGAAAGTACTGGACAGCTGAAGATGTAAATATGACCGCTCGCGACATGGAGTACATCAGAATGGAAACTCCTTTTGTAACGGGGATACCTCAAAGTATGGGTGGATCAGGTGATCCAAGTCCCGTAACAGCCTATGGCGTATACATGGGTATGAAAGCAGCGGCTAAAAAGGCTTACGGTTCTGATAGGTTGACGGGCAAAAAAATTATTATTCAAGGAGCCGGGAATGTTGGGACTTATTTGATAGAGCGATTAGTAGCCGAAAATGCCGAGGTTTTTGTTTCAGATATTTTTGAAGAGAAAATTGCCAAAGTAACGAGTAAGTTTGCCGCAGTGAAAGTCATGCATGCAGAAGACATCATCGATGCGGATATGGATATATATGCGCCCTGTGCTTTGGGAGCAACATTGAATGAAACAACTATTCCAAGGTTGAAATGTGCGATTGTCGCCGGTGGCGCAAACAATCAATTAGACGTGGAAGATCAGGATGCCGAAGCGTTGAAAAAAAGAGGGATCATTTATGCACCTGATTTCTTAATCAATGCTGGCGGGATCACCAATGTTTTTGCTGAACAGCAAGGAAATTATAATAAAGAGCGAGTGATGGAGCAAACTGGGCGTATTTATGATGTATGTTTAGAAGTGCTTAATTATGCTGATAATAACGATGTGACAACACACCGTGCAGCAGTCCAACTCGCAATGGACAGAATAAATGCAATTGGGAAAATAAAAATTTCCTACTAAGAAAAAACAAATGCTAAATAGAAGGATTCTCCGTGTAAAAGCCATGCAGGCATTATACAGTTATCATCTCACACGTGAATCGCTCAAAGATGTCATTCGTGATCGAATGGAAAGTCATTTTGATTTGGATCCAGCAAAGGATGACTTTGTGGACAGAGAAAAATTTGCCCTTAGAAGGAAAAAGGCTGGTCAATTATTCAATGAAGGGTTAAAAATCGGCGAAGTACCTGATGGTATCGAGGACGAAGAGATTGCAGAAGAAGTGGGTGCTGCCCTCAGCGAATATCGCCGCGAGCTGAACAAAGAAAAGCGAAATATTCGCGGAGCGATGATGAAGGATATTACGGGGCTCAAAAATCTCTACCTGAAGTTAGTCCTGTTGGCTCAAGAGTTTAGTCATGTAGAAAAACTCGAAAAGGGGCGTAAGGAGAAATCCCATCTCAATAAAAAGCACGATTACCACTACCATTTCATTAATCATCCCATTGCTGATGAATTGAGCAAAATGGAGGACTTCAATAAGTTGATTATTGACGAAAAAATTAATTGGGAAGAGCATCTTGATACATTGAGAGGCTGGTATAAAGACATTATTATTAAGGACGAAGACATTGCCGCTTACACCAAGATAGAGCACCCAACAATTGAACAGCATAGAGATGCCATGGCTAAGTTGTTTAAGAAGATCATATTCAAGAATGATACAATAGATGATTTTCTTTCAGAAATGGATATCCGCTGGAGTGAGAATAAAGCTATCTTAAAAAGCCTAGTGGCGAAGACTTTTCAAGATTACGAACCAGAATTAACCCCAGCTTTGGAGCTAAAGGAAGTCATTAGAAATCAAGAGGAAGACTTTCCGTTTTTCGAGGAATTGTTTGACGAAACCTTAAAAAATGACCTAGAATTGGGCATATTGATATCTGAAAATATTAAAAATTGGGATATTTCACGTGTAGCCTTGATGGATTTGATCATCCTCAAGCTTGCCATAACTGAGATGAAGGTTTTTCGTAGTATTCCTATAAAAGTGACGATCAATGAATTCATAGAAATCTCCAAATTGTATAGCACACCCAAGAGTAAACAATTTGTAAATGGTATTTTGGATGTATTGTCAAACGAACTAACTTCGAAAGGCGTTATTAAGAAAAGCGGCAGAGGCCTCATTGATAACAAATAAAAAAACACAATTATGAGCAAAGGATCAGGAAGTTCATTTTTCAGTTTATTACTCGGTATTGCGATTGGCGGAGTGCTAGGAATTATGTTTGCCCCAGATAAGGGAGCGAATACCAGAGATAGACTGACCTACAGGCTAGATAAGTATAAAAAGCATTTGGAGGAGCTACTCGATGAGTTGTCGGCATCTACTGAAAAACTAGAGAATGAAGCTAAGTCAGAAGGAGAGAAAATAGTGAGTGACGCTAAGGAAAAAGCGGAGCGCCTATTAGATGATGTCAATGGCTTAATCTCACAAATCAAGAGTAATTAATCAATCTTTAACATTTCATTAAGAATATTGATGGTATAAAAAACTATCCGAGGGTTAGTTTTGTATGTTATTGTTAATCTTGAACAAAAATTATAGACAAATGAAAAAACATTTAATTCAATTAGTGGCGGTTATGTTTGTTGGTGCAGTTTTATTTAGCTGTTCGAACAAAGAAGCAGAATCAAAAATCGCAAGACTAGAAGGTAAACTCGCTGAGCTAGAAGCAAAGCAAGGAGGAGCAAAACCTACTCCGAAAGTAAACGAACCAGAAGTGAAGCCAGAAGGTCCACTTCCAGGTATGGAATTTGAAGTAGAAGATCATGATTTCGGAACGATCAATGAAGGCGAAATCGTTGAAAAGATATTTAAATTCAAAAACACAGGTGATTCACCATTGATTATTTCTTCAGCTACTGCATCTTGTGGATGTACTGTGCCGATTTGGCCAAAAGAGCCAATAGCTGTTGGAGAAGAAGGAGAAATTCAGGTAAGATTCAATAGTAAGAACAAGCCAGGCGTACAGAACAAGACTGTTACGATCACCGCAAATACTTATCCTAAAATCAATAGAGTAAGAATCAAAGCAAACGTAAACAAGAGCGAGACTAAAGATCCTGCTTAAATAACATTCAATTATGATTATAACACTATTACTCCAAGTAAGCGGAGGAAACTACACGCAGTTTATTATGCTGGGTGGTATGGTTGTCATTTTTTATCTGTTCTTTATTCGTCCACAGCAGAAAAAGCAAAAAGACCAGAAGAAGTTCATCGAGGCTATTAAGAAAGGTGACGAAGTAGTTACTGTTGGCGGAATCCATGGCAAAGTAGTTGGCGTAGAAGAAACCAGATTAGTCTTAGATGTGGATAGAGGTAGCAAGTTAGTAGTGGAAAAATCATCTGTTTCATTAGATTCAAGCAAGCGTCTAACTGATACTAAATAACGTATCATTTTGGCCAAAGCTATAAATAACTGGAAGGTAGTCTTGCTCTCAATCATAGGAGCGACTACCTTTTGGTGTTTTAATGCGCTTAACAAGGATTATAGTGCGCGAATAAACTATCCAATTGAATGGGTTTTTGATCGTGATAGTACTATCATTATGGAGCCTTTGCCAACAGTCGTTATGATTGATGTTACCAGTGGTGGATGGAATCTTGTTCGGAAAACATTATTATTATTCAATACGCCAATATCTATCGAATTAGACAATCCCTCGGAGATTGGCTTTTACACAAGATCTTCGATGCTGCCTATTGTTAAAGAAAAGTTGAATGGACTAAATGTCAACTTTTTAATCACTGATACGCTTCACATTAACATCGAAAGAAAAATATCAAAAAAAGTAGCGATAAAAATTGATTCCATTTCGCTTTCACTTGAGAACAGTTATCGGATTACATCTCCAATAAAAATCCGCCCAGATTCTGTCGTTTTTGTCGGTCCAAAAGTTTATCTAGATACATTGAACGATAATTATTATATCTATTCAAAAGAGTCTGAGATAGACGAAGATTTTGATGAATCGATGGAAGTTTATGTGCCCGATGGGTATTATATAGTATCACTCCCGTCAGAGGTAAATGTGAAATTTAACGTGCAAAAGTATGACAGACTTAAAATTACCATTCCAATAGAGGAGGTTAATTTTCCAGCGGACTCTTCTGTCAGGCTTAGTCGTAATGAAGTAGATGTCGTTTTTACCGTTCTAAACTCTGAGAGAAAAGAATTTGATGAAGAAGATTTCGCTATTACGGCAGATTACTCGATGCTCGATGACAGGGACTCTACTGTGCTGGCAATGTTGATGTACTATCCAGAACAGATCCTGGAGGTGGAGATCGTACCAGAAAATATCAAAATAGCACCTTCAAAATTACGATGACACTAGCAGTAGGTATTACTGGTGGTATAGGAGCCGGTAAGTCTACCGTTGCGCAATTTTTTCAGCTGCTTGAAATTCCCGTATACCTTGCTGATGATAGGGCAAAGTGGCTGATGAGTTTCGACCCTACTGTAAAAGATGATATCATTGGTTTGTTTGGCGAAAAAGCCTATCAACATGAACGGCTAGACAGGAGGTTTGTCGCGTCAAAGGTTTTTGGAAATCAGGCATTATTGAATCGACTAAATACCATTGTCCACCCTGCAGTTCAGCAAGATTTTTCCTTATGGTTGAGCAAGCAAAAAAGCCCATATGCCTTAAAAGAGGCAGCCTTACTTTTTGAGACAGGCTCCTACAAAAGACTAAGTAGTACGATCCACGTCACAGCAAGTGAAGAATTGCGCCTCTCTAGAGTGTTAAAGCGGGATCCCGAGAGAACCAAAGAAGAGATTGCGGGAATAATGGGTAAGCAGTGGCCTGAGAAGGAAAAAATAGCTTTGGCTAGTTATGTTATCGATAATGAAAGTCAGTTACTTATTCCACAAATTCTAGCGATTGATAAGCAACTCAGAATAGGTCTTTCAGTTTGATCTGATCAGTATAAAAGTTAACCCTTTTGGACGTTAGATCCATAATTTCAATCTTTTCAACTCGGTCATTCAGGTGGTGAAAGAACACTTCGACATATATCTTACCGAGAAGATATAAGTTTATTTTATATGCGTAATACCTAATGGACGTAACGAATTGTCCATTGAATCTTATATGCTGTGCTCTCTCCGCAAAGCTTAATTTTTGAAACCGTTTTTCTAACACAAATATTTAACTGATCTTCGAATTTAAGATAATCTGATTTTTTTTAAATATTCACAAGACGAATCTATATTGATTAATCGCAGCTTATCTGACCGAAAAATTGTGAATTATAGGCTTTGGAAGTTATTTTCTCTCCAGTGAGATCAAAGTAAATTACCACAACAAATTCCGCTAAACTAAGTCGCTGCTCAGCCATAATTAGTTGATTACCAATGAGCGCTACATTATCAAAAATGAAGTCGGATAGTTGCCCTTTTTCCTTTGAAAAGAGGGCTTGCTTTCCATTTTTCAATACTTTGTAAACATCCGAAGCACTATTGGTGCTTATTTTTTGGTACATTGAAATGTCGCTGGTGATGATCGAGTCATTTTTATCAATTAGCGCCCAATTACTTGCTTCTTTTACCCATACGGCAGTGTCATTCCAGCTTTGTATTTCTTCATAATTCTGACTTAATTGATTGGAGCCATCTTTATCGAGCCATAAATAACTATCGCCTTCCTTAGCCAAATACCCATTTCCAAGCCGCTCTATTTTTTGACTATAGCGAGGCTTCAGAAGTACTTTTTTAGTAATATCATAAGCACCAAGCAATGCTTTACTCAATAAATAGATCAGAGATTTATCTTTTTCGGCTATATCATAAACAGGCTCCAAAACCAATTCACCTGCAAGGTTGATTATACCGATTTTCCCATTCTGACTAAACCTAAATAGGCTATCGCTGAGCACATAAAGACCTTCAAAATTTCCTAGAGAATAAACATTACCCACAGAATCAAGAATCAGTTTTTTGGCACCCTCAATAACTTCAAAAAACTGATAGGGTATATTTTGAGCCGTCGGCAGTTTTTTGGCAGAAACGCCCGCACTCAAACTGTATTTATTTCCGTTTTGAAAGAGCAAATAATTATCGTTTTCTTCTTCAACTTGGGCGCAATGGCGATTTATTAGCGTCACGGAAGTTAATTTTTCAAGGGCAATATTAAGGTTCTCTCGAGAGTTTAAAAACCAGCTACTCCCTTTCTTTAAAGCTATCCAGCCATCATTAGAAGCTATTTTGCTATACTTAGTTGTGGCAGTTTTGCCCCCTTCATTTACAATACTAATACTCTTATCAGTTTCAGCGATCCATTGATCGAACTCGTTGTAGACTTTGTGATTACCCCATTCCACCTTAAAATCAAGGCGGCTATCTAACAATGCTTCGCTATTGTCTTTGAATAAAATCAAGTGACCATTTGAATACTCGTAATCATCAAATTGTATGCGATCGTTGGCTTCTTTGAAATTGATTTTACTCAAAATTGATGGGTCATTGAGTACATAGTTCTCAGATTCTATTTTAAAAATATAGAAGACTCCTTCGACCTTCACTTCGTCAAAGGCAGTTTGGAAAACTTCTCCTTGAAAATTAAGCAAGGACTTTTTTGTTCCTGAGATTTGTAAAAGCCACTTTCTATTGATGACGGTTAGTTGCTCGAATTCTTCGGTTATTAATTTTCCTGAGAGGTGAAATGCGCTCAACTTTCCATTCTTTTTTACGATGAATACCTGTTGATCAATAACTTGTAGAGAGGAGGGAACCACATTATCTACAAGCAATATTCCTGCTCTATTGTAGATATTCCATTCGCCTTTGACAGTTTTCGCGACGAAAACTGCATGAGCAAGCCCATTGCATTTTACATCCTCAGTGATTTCAAGAAAGCCTTTATCTAGTTGTGTTTTTCCCGAGGTATCGAAAAACTGAATATCTCCTGATTGTGAAAAGGGATACCAAGGACCTTCTTCCAAGCGATAAGTCACTTTTAAGGAGTCTATGATGTCCAATTCGGTAACTGCTTTGATAGTGCTTAGTTTATCAAGATGATAAGCATAATTAGTCGCTGATCGAACATGTTGACTATTGGGGTAATCAACAATGAAGTCCAAATAGTTTTTAAGCTTGTGCTCCGTTGTTCTTAATGTATAGACTTGATTGGTCGCTTGCGATTTAAATGGAGAGTTTGGATAGGCAGTTATAAATTTTTCTAAAGATTGAAGATCTTGCGGATCTGTGTTTTCCGTAAAAAGCAAAGAATCATAGCGTTGCTTGGATTTTGGTTGATACTTTGATTCTGGGTAGGTGTTAGCATAATTTAAATATGACTGGGCCGATGGTTTTTTCTGCGCGATATCAAATGCCAAACTATCACGAGTTGCGATTACTTCTGGTATATATTGAGAATCTGCGAATCTGTAAATAAAGTCGTCAAGAGAGGTTATGGATATATTGTCAATTGCACGATCAAATGCCAACTTATTGATGAAGGCTACCTGTGCGGAAATAACTTGCTGATTGATGCCATTCTCTTCAAGGTCTTGAATTTCTTCCTGAGCGGCGGAACGGTACAGTTGGGAGGCTTTCCGAATGAACTTATCCGCTGAGTCTATATTGTAGAATGATTGATTAGGAGTCGTATAGTATTTGCTATAATAATACTTGACACCAATTCGACTGGAATCTTTCTCTTCACTTCGATCAAGAACATCCTTAAGCTTATCGTATTCTTCCTTTTCTATATACTTTTCGACCTTGGATAAGCTTTGCCCATGAATATGCAGTTGAAGCGATACTAATATGAAAAATATAGACGTTTTTAATAGCGTTTTTATAATCATAAAGCAAAGGTAGCTTAAACGCTATATTTTCTACTTCAGTTTTGGATTACGCTCGTCGATATATAAAGAGCATTTACAATGAGTATACTCTTAGATATATGTGTCCGACTAGGCCATTTATGTAAAATTTATGCTAGGCTAAAGTTGATCCTAATCAGTCCACAGGATTGGATTTGAGGTAATTTATTTCATTATTTTATTTATTTTAGACCGGTCAAATTCCAGTATGTTGGGTGAGCATTTATACCTCTTCATACCTCGCGAGCTTACTTCGAGGCTCTTAATTAAAAATTGCAGGTTACACGTATGATGGGTTTTGTGACTTTTAAGGAGGTTAAATAAAAAATAGTTTACCATAATCAAGACACATTTTGTTCATTCAAGTCATAGCGCCCAAAAAAAGCGTTCCTTACTCTTTGATAATCCACCTAGTTTTTTGTAGAACTCAATAGCAGTGTGATTGAAATCTGGTGTTTGCCATTGAATCTCTTTGATTCCTGAAGCGGTGGCTTCCTCTTTGATTTTTAGCATCAACATTTTCCCAAATCCAGAGCCTCGATGCGCTTTTTCGATGTAGAGGCAATCTAAGTAAACATAGAAGTCGCTATCCCAAGTGGAAAACTGGTTCATGTAAGTGGCGTAACCGACGACCTCATGGTTAACCTCCAGCACTAGGCAGTAGAGTTTAGGTTGACGGCCAAATAGTGCAGTCTGTAGCTTTTGCAGTTTGTCAGTTTGGTCGTACGACGTTCTTTCAAATTCAGCATGGAGCTCACAGAGTACAATGACCTTAGGCAGGTCTTCAGGTTGTGCAAATCGTATATTTGTATCATTTATCATGTCGTAAATCTATAGGTATTTTTAACTAAGGAAGCCTGCTGGGATTGATGATGTAAACGTCATTAAGTAGACTAATGAAAATAGGATTTTAGAATGGTTCAGGCTTTGAAATACCTTTTGGTCATACGAGGAAAGTCCTGCTTTCTCCACTATTAAAATTTACACATTCTTGATAAAAGTTGTTTTACGCCATAATATTGACGTGCCACCTATCATGAATTATGGTGATCAGAGCCGTCGATCCTTTAGGTGTTGAAGTATCTTTTTTTTCTCTGATAAAGGAAAGATCGAATGCAGGTCAACCTCTCCTTTTTTATAAAATATATTTTTCTGAGATTAACTCGAGAGCTATCTATGAATTAAGAATTATGCTAAAAGAAAAACTTCGTCATTGGTTGCTAAAAGCATTCGTCATTACGCTACTGGTTATTTCTTTGCCAGCGATTTCTCAGAATGGAGATTATCGAATTAAGCATGAGTACGCGAAAGCACCAAAGAATGTCTCCAAGTCTCCAATCAAATTGGCCAAGTATTTAACAGCGCAAGATTCTTCGCAATTTCAGCAAGCATTGAATATTTATACATGGATAATAAACAATATTGCTGATGATGTTAAAGTACAAAAAAAGAAGAGAGGAAAGGCTTTTACTCCTCAACAAACACTAAGAAGAGGTAAAGGTATTTGCTACCAATATTCCGATATTTTTGCCACATTGAGTCAAAATGCGGGCATTTCTACAAGAGAAATCACTAGCTATAGCCGTGGTTTTGATTATCAGGAAGATGATTTATACTATGAAGCGGACCATTCGTGGAATGGCATCAAGCTTGAGTCCTATTGGTATTTCGTTGACGCAACTTGGGGTAGTGGCGGTTTGGTACAGAAGAAGAAGTGGTTAAGTAAGTTGATGTTCCGGTTTTTAGACAAGCCATACGTCAATGATCGGTACAAATTTTTTCGTCAGCCCAGTTATGATCATTTTCTTATTCAGCCGGACGTTTTGATAAAAGATCATTTAACAGTAGACCCAACGTGGCAGCTGGTAGCCTACCCGATATCGCTGGCGACTTTTGAGGCTAATGATTGGGAAGGCTATCAAAACGAGGTAGACTCTCTCTATCTAAGGCAGATGGAGGAGATAGAATACGGGGAAAAACTAGATAAATACGAGTATTTATCAGGATTACAATATTTGGCGAAAACTGCCGAAGAGAGTCATTTGTACAACTCAAGAAATTCAAGGATGTTAGGCTATTCATTTTTTAATATGGCCAGATCGGAAGAGCATGTCCAAGGTAAATTGGGGAAAAGAGTAGCGGCTTGTGAGTCAGCGATTGGTTCATACAAGTCGGCGATCAATCACTTTAGTCGTCACCAGAGGAGCGCAGTAACTATTTCTAAAAGGATGACTAAGGAGTCAAAAAAACATATTTCCAGAGCGCTAATCATACCAATTTCCAATAGAATTAGAGTGAATAACAAAAAAATTAAGGAGACAGCAAAGTCTATGGAGGCCAAACAAAAAAAGCTAGATAGCCGATATAATAAAATTGTAATTGCCGAAAAATACTACCGAGGGAGGTTGGCATCATTAAGAACACAGCTGCCTGCAAAAAGACTTAGACCAGAAGTGCTAGCCAAAAATTAGGCAAAGATTGATGCGGATAGTTTATTAATAACCAATCAAGATTCTATTGGCAAACTAATTCAACGCTAGGAATACGACATTCAGCAAAAAGCACCCATTCAAAAAGCACTTGTAAGGCTAAATAAAAGCTTGTATCCTTGGATTAAGGATAACATTAAGTCGATAATTCAAAATAACAGCTTGTCACAAATCAGTAAATCTATCGGCATTGTCGATTCTATAGGGACAATCATTGATAGCTTAAATATGCAGTTTAGGGAGCTAAAGAATAAAATACGACAAGAACAACGCATGATTAAACAACTACAATCGAACATTGTATCCTCTAGCTATTCCATTCAAAAATTAATTGTCCAAAATTGTCAATTATCGCGTAACAAGGATTGCAATAGTAGGCTCTATAATCAAAGTAATGATTGGATAAGGGTGAAATACCGTGCTAGGCTTAAAATTGAGAAACTGCTTTTCGAAGATTTGAAAACAGAGATTGTTTTTTATGAACGTATGGAAAAGGTCTTGACAAAATTGAATGCCAGTTTCATCATCGATTCCAAGCTAATTTTATTACTCTTAGAAAGAAGAATAGCTGGGATAGCTTTTAAAATGAAGAGAAGTAACGACGAGTCAACTTTGTTAATTAAAAAAAGTCAGGCGAGAGTAAAACAGCTAACGCTTGAAGTTTCCAAGTTGAAAAAGAATTGCGAAAGTTGTGATAACTAGGGGAATCAGTTTGCCCATATGTAGGTTTTTCGTTTGAGTCCCGCGAGTTATTGGGCAAAGATTTTAGGCAATGGCAAAAATGTGATTGTTTTGTTGATTGAAGCGATGTTGTTGGTTTTTCACACTGCATTTGGATTATTCTTTGACTAAATCTGGTTGATGTCTATCCATTAAAGTTTCTGCTAAAATTTGTTTCTAATTTTTATTGGTCATTAATTTCCAGAAGTTGAATTTTTTAAAAAATAGATAAGTTGTGCGTTTAAGCAAATATTTTCATTCGATGCTTGAACTAATTATTGAGAGCATTTTTTTTAATGAAGGTATTTGTGATACTTTTTTTGTGCAAGTTGAAACTTGTCATCCTAAATAATGATTGTGGGTAGGGAAAACGAATCGGCATCATTTTTACCAAGAAGTATAGCTAACTCATGAAAGCTAGCTTGCTCTTCATTGATACTTAGGTTAACAAATGCTTTACCTCCAAAAAAAATGGTGTCAGTCGTTTCAGCATTTATTTTTACCGCGTAATAGTTCTCATTCAATATGTGAGCTATTTCCGGATTACTGAAAATAGACCTATCCATTCTAATACAATAGCCGAAACAGTCTGCCCAGAAATCGATAAAAACTTTTTTTGGTTTTTTGTCAAACTTAGCTTCCATTTCTTCAAAAGTTATCCGATTTGCGCGCTCCTTCGGCTTAGCACCGAGGAAAGTACTCAGCAAAAGAAAGAGTAAGGATAATAGATGTTGTTTCATTGGCCAGAGTGTCTACAAAGAATTTAATACAGCAGCACCATGAAGCAACACTATAAGCGACTGTGTGATTGCAAAACAGAAGACAAGGTTAAACTTGCTGTCTTAAGACAATCGTCAAAGGAGCTTTTGACTTTTTTGGATGATCGTGGTTTAAGCCTTGGTGTTGCTATGAAAATTGAAAACATAGAAATTTATGATGGGACTGTCGTGATTCTTTACAACGATAAGGGAGAATCTCTAAGTCAAAAAGTTAGTGAAAAGTTGATGGTGGAAGTTGAATCGCTTTGAATCTTTTTTACGTTCTAATTCCAAAGTTTCTTGTTCATAAAGCATCAAGCAATGATTCGCCAACTTTATTGTATAAAACGGTAATGTGTTCAGCTTAAATCAAAAAAGTTTAATTCATTTTGTGAGCTGGTAATTGGTTGCCAAAAAAACAGCTTCAATCATGTTGAATAAAAGCAAAACATCTTATTTGATTCTACTGAAAGGGATGTTTCGTTTCTTTTTTGCGGTTATCATCATTGTAGTTTGTGAAACTTCTGATGAGGGAGTAAAAATAAGTGCAATAAGCTGTGCGGGTTAACTCGAACCCTCCAAAGCCAAAGGTAATTTGTGCTCAAGGCGACTGGTTGCACGCTAAAATCCGAAGGTATTTTGTTGGAAACAGGGACGATGCTGGATACCACATTTTTGCTAATTGAAAACTTTACGAAACTTAAAGAATATTTCAGGTGCCCAAGTAAAAGCCTAATAAGTGAAGGTGATTTTGATTCGGATATTCTCCTACATGGAATATTTCCTGCTAGAAAATAGTTGCAGGTATAGGTAAGATAAGGATGTGATAGTCTCTTTTTAAATGTCATTCTTGCTTGGCACCATGATCGGCCCATTCAGCTTGGTATCCCAGATCATGCCGTAGAGGTCCTTCATACGCTACTAGGGGATATTCTCAGTTCCCTATTCGATACAACATCGAAGAATGACACAAATAATAACTACCAATTTAATCATCTCCAGAATATGAAATTTTTATTACAGAGCTCTTTGATCTTGGTATGCCACTGTGTTTTAAACCATGAATGAAATGAGTTTTTGCCAACTGACCAGCCTGCCGGAATCAGCAGGTGGCTAGTTCCAGTGTAGTTTTGTCTTTTATTTATTCTCCCTTTCCCTGTAGAGCTTTATCAGTCACAGATCTAGTTTCTTCAAATCACGTTCAATCTTTAATCGATATATTTTATCACCTGAAGCACGTAGCTGTCGGACATGGTATTTTTTGTCATGCCTGCAAGCGTTTTATGGTAATACCCCTCAAATATTGATAAAGCAATTCCGCACTGTTCAATAAACCGAGCTTTTACTAGAGAAATTACCAGAGAAAAGGTTGATAATATAAAAAGGTCATAAATAATTGGCGAAATATTAAAATACTTAGTGAAAACTATCTTGTGTTGAATCAGTTTTCAGTTAATTTGGCTTTAGATCATTATTGATTGATAGGGTTTTGGAGCATTCAGGCCTGTAAATGGTATGATCTCCTGGGGAACAAAACAGGCTAAGACTTTAATAATGAGTTGCTTAGTATATAAAATAAATTATATTTATAGTCCAACCTGTTTGATTTGATCAGTGTCTTATAAGAAATTTGTATGATTATGGAGAAGGGTTGGATTTGGTTAATAGGGCTGGTGGCTATTTTTTTTAGCTGTTATGATACAGAACTTGACGCTACAGAGATAGCTTCTGATAGTGACAATGAATATTTGTTAGGGAGTAGTTTGGATGGATTAGCGTTAGATCCTTACACGATAATTGGCATCACTCCGGATAGTGATGGGTGGAATGTAATTGTCGATTATAGTGGCGGTTGTGAAGAACATCAGTTTTACGCAGTATGGAATGAGGAATGGGCCGAGTCGTTCCCAATGCAAACAACCTTTGAGCTTGGACATGTTGGAAACAATGATCCTTGTGATGCTGTTATAAGAGATACTGTTCGTGTGGAGTTTGACAATCTTTTTAATAACTCTTATCCGCAGGAAGGTGCTATTGTTACTTTGCGACAATCGGTAACCAGAAATACAATTTCCGTTCATCCAGGACTAGCAGATATTGCACAAGGAAACTTTTGTAATATAAATGCGAAGCTTGTAGGAACACCATGTGGTACTGGTTTGTGGGGAAATAAGTGGCTTAAGGTTCAAGATTCTGTCGATTTTCACAATCAAGTATGGCTCCAGCCAGTGACCAATACGGCGGCAATATCACTCAATGTTCCAGAGGAAGGAGATTATGATGTTGGAATCACGCTACTTTTTGGATATCAGTTCCAGATTGAAAATAGTATATGTCAAGCCTTACCAGAAGGCACCATTATTCCAATAGCCATTAACTGCTTAGATAAAGATTAATACTTATTTCTTATTAAATAATCCTTTTTTCAGATCAAGGTCAATTTTACCGTCTACCGACATCACCCAAGAAAGATGGTCCTCTTGTATGTCGAGATAGTACGGTTGAATTTTGGAAACTTCCAAAGTGAAGCTAATTTTTTCACCAATGGGCTGCTTGGCTATTCCTGCATTGGCTAGTGAGTCGAGCATCGCTATTTGTTGACTCAAATCAAACTCCAAAAATTGGTTGATGTACGAACCAACAAATTCTTCCAACATCCAATCAGCGGCCTCAGCTAACTCACCTTCAGGTTGAAGTTCAAATTCAAAGTCCTTGACTGACAACTTGTAATCCTCGGATAAGTGAGGCTTACCGATAACTTTTATACCGCCTATATAGTCGCCTTCAAGTCTTAGATCTATTTTTATTTTTCCGTCTTTACTCGAACCAATGTTCACAGACTTTACTATTGACTGATATCCTTGAACAGTGATGGGCAGTCGGCCGAGTTGCAAGGCGGCAATATCAGATAATTCTTGAAAGGGAATACGGACATCAATGTAGGCGAGTAAATAACTCGCATCTTTTTCGGGAAGGCCTTTTGAAGGTAAATCAATTTTTGATGAATCTTTGGCAGCCAGCGAGATCTTAAAATTTGAAATCAAGGTCGTTAATATGGAGAGGGTGTCATCCTTTGGATTTAATTGTGCACCAAGGCTCATTGGTTCAATGCTTAGCCATAGATCAACGGGCTTTTTGGCAATACGTATTGGTTTTTGGATGTCCTCCCAAACCTTTGTCATCATGCCCCTAAAGTCTACCGTTTGCGCCAAAGCCTTACAGATGGCATTGGAAATTTTATCTTTATTTTTTTCTAACTGAGTATTTACTAGTCCTTCAATGTCAATTTTAAAACCCATGACCTTTAGTGTTGGAGTCGTGGAGAGATCCATTCCCAGCCAGTTACAATCCAATGTAAGATCCCAATTTTCGTTAATATCAAAGTCTACTTTGGCCTTTGCCGTTCCTTCAAAAAGGACAGGTGAATCTTTCGTCGAAAATGAAATCCCCATCACTTTTTGCTTAATGGCTACTTCTATTTCAAGGGGAATGGCTGCATAGGCGGTCAAGCCCTTGACGGCAAGGTTGAGTTTTGCGTTTCTTGTAATTTTAAGAAAAAGGGTATCACCCTCTTTGCCTAGAGGCAAAGCCGCATCAAGAAGCTGTTTTTTTAATACGGAGTTTACCCCCAATTCTAATTCGGCAATAGGGAAGTCAATCTCAATATTGGCACGAGAAGGCGGCAGTTCTTTTGCTTCATTAACTGCCTCTTCTTTTTGCTTATTTGTTTCGCAAGCAGCTAAAAAAAATATTATCAGGATCCAAATCCCCTTTTTCATTTTACCGGTTTTTCGGGCAAATAAGAAAGAAAGATTCACCTGCACAACTTATTCATCCTTTAAATATTTCACAGGGTTGGCCTTGCTCGTTTTTAATACTTGTGAAAAGAGGCTAATTGCCGCTAGTGAAACCACAATAAGCATCGCTAAAAAGACTATACCAGCGTTTATACTAATGGCATATGGGTATTGAAGCAGCCATTGATGGCCTAAGAAATAGCCGCCGGCTAATCCCATGAGCGTGCCAATGCTTATAAAAGTAATCAGCTTCTGTGACGTTGATAGTAGTATCTGGATGAAAGAAGCGCCAAGGACTTTTCTAATGCTAATTTCTTTGAGCTTTTGGTTTAGCTGTAGACCAAGAATTCCAAGTAAACCTAAGCCGGCAAGTACGACGGAAAGGAATGCGCCGAACCCGACCAATTTCATCAGTCTTTGCTCTTGTTCGAAAGAACTGTTATAGAAGTCCTCTAGATATACCATGTTCATTGGGTATGGGCTGAAGTGTTTTTGCCAGAGCGCTTCCATAACGTCTTTGTTTACCAATTTTTCCGTTTTGACATAAGCAGACTCTAGGGGATATTGCTCAGATTGATAAATGACTAATGGATCAACCTTTGATTTGGCTGACGCGAAATGATAGTTTTCTACGACTCCAATAATTTGTGGATTCTTTAAATCACCATATTCAAACGCAATTGTTTTGCCAATAGGATCGTCAATGCCTGCACTGATCAAAAACTGTTCATTCACCAGGACTTTATTTGTTCTATCAGATTGTAGCAGGCTATCGAAGTTTCGACCTGCTATTATATCAATATCAAGAAGGGTCAATAAGTCTTGCTCAATACGTAAATGCTTGACAATAATACTGCTTTCATCTTTCATCCGAGTCCCGTTGTATCCTGATATAGCAGAAGCAGAAATAACGCCTGGAACAGCTTTAAGGTCAGTTAAAAATCGTTCGATAGTTTGATCATCAGTGTTCGGAATGTATTCAAAATAAAGGACGCCATCTAGCCCTATTTTGTTGTCAAAGTTCTGGAGATGCTTGAGTTGCGATTTTAGAATTATCATGCCGATGATAAGTAAGGCTGTAATGCCAAACTGAAGCGCCATCAATGACTGAGTCAAAGCTTTACTGCTACCAATTTTAGGAGACCCTTTTAGTGAGTGAACCATCGACAGCTTAGAAAATACAATGGACGGATAGGCACCTGTGAAAAGGATGATCAAAAATAGGATAAATACAGCACCAGAAATAAATACGGGGTTGTATAGTTCAGAAAAGGAATATGATTTTGAGACAAGCTCACCAAAAATAGGCAATGCAATAAGGAGAATAACAGAGGCAAATAATGCTGCAATTACCACCGAAAGCGCGGATTCGCTCATTAGTTGAGTGAAAATGCCACCTTTGCCGGATCCAATTATTTTTCTTACCGCTACTTCTCGTGAACGATTCAGGTAAAGCGAGATATTGAAATTAGTATAATTGATAATTGCAATAATCAAGGCTAGTAGACCTACACAAGAAAATATCCAGATGAGCTCGGTATTGCCACCTGCAGCCATCCCATTGAAGTGGCCATAATCGTTATCGAGATGAGTGTCAGTAATTGGCTGAAGGTGGAAGCTCACTACGGCTTCCATATCGGGATCATTTTCCAAATGAAGCAAATTCATTTTGGCGGAAATAGCGGCTACATTCACATACTCTCTTAATAGGACTAAGGTGTTCATGTTGATGTCAAACCAAGTGGTCAATTTTTCAGGTTTCGCATGCTTAATGTAATAGTCAAATGACAATATCAGTTCCGCATGAACAGAGGTGTTTAATGGAATGTCCTTATATATTCCTTTGATGATAAAGACTTCATCACCCTGTCCAAAATTCATGGTTAATGTGGCAACCGCAGCTTGGCTATCAATAGCCAAGAGTCCAGCAAGGGATTCGGAAATCCAGAGTTCATTGGGTCCTTTGAAGGAGTCGTGCCCGGAGATAAACTGAAGGTCGAGAAATCTCTCAATCTGCGTTTCAGTAACCAAAATGGATTTTTCGAGATAATCTTCGCCTTGCTTGATTAATGCATACGAGCGGTCTAACCTTACCACCGCTTCTATCTCAGGAATCTGTTCTTTGAAAGTTTGGGTAATCGCATTTGAACTACCCCCAATGTGATGCACATTGTCTCCATGCTGCATGTCTATGACTACACGATACAGCCGGTCATGCAAGGATAAATGCTTATCATAACTGGTTTCATCATTAACATAGAGCCAAGCCAACAAGCAGAAAGAGAGGCCTAATGCTAGTCCTGCGATGTTCATGGTTGAGTAGACCATATTCTTTTTCAAAAATCGCCATCCTGTCTTTATATGCATATTGAAGGTCATGAGGAGTTGGTTTAAATATTGAAAAGGGGAGAAATGATATATTCTGAACGACCGGAGTACTTCATAGATGAAAAATGCTTTTGCATTAAAGGAGCTTTTCGACTCCATACGCCAATAGAATGCTTCCAATAAGTCACCCTCTACTTCTTCTCTTTTTTCTTGCGGGCAAAAAATCGCCAGCAGCCAACTAAAAATTTTTGGAGGTCTGTTTTTCATGAGGTATTAATTGATGTTCGGGATCATACTCCAGATTTTACTTCGCTTTTCCTGAAGTTCTTTGGCCAAATGGTACCCGTTATTTGTAGCGGAATAAATGCGTTTTCTCCTGCCTCCACGTTCGGCAGTAGGTTCTCCCATTTTAGATTTTACCAGGCCTTTTTCATCTAGCCTTTTTAGTACGACATGAATGGTCGGAAGCGTGATGGATTGGTTGAAGTTTGCTTCATACTCTTTCGCAATTCCCACGCCATAGTTTTCCTCCTTCATGAGCAGAATGAGCAGGACTATTTCTTCCAATTTTCCAAGTTGCTGCATATGATTAGTATTTGTTTTTTATATCTATACGCATATGATTAGCATTTGTTTATAATATTTATTTTGGTAAAAATGTGACTTCTTTCAGTGACATCTATTTACATTTTTTGACATAAATATTCGTATGGAGAGTATCATTTGAGGCACTTCTCCCGTTAGAAGGTTAGACCAAAAAACCCCAAAAATGCTTGAAATCAAAGACATCCACAAGTCTTATCACCTCGGAAAGCAATCCATGCATGTACTGAGAGGCATCAATTTAAAGGTCAATGAAGGAGAGCTTGTCTCTATTATGGGTACCTCTGGTTCTGGAAAATCTACCTTATTAAATATTCTCGGAATTCTCGATAGTTATGATACTGGAACGTACCATCTGGGTGGACATTTAATAAAAAACCTATCAGAAGGTAAAGCTGCAACATTACGTAATGAGCTTATTGGGTTTGTATTTCAATCATTTAATTTGTTGAATTTCAAAAATGCTGTGGAAAATGTAGCATTACCACTTTACTATCAAAAGGTGAGCCGTAAAAAGCGAAATAAAATTGCAGAGGAATATTTGGAAAAAGTTGGTTTAACGCAATGGGCGAATCACTTGCCCAACGAAATGTCCGGAGGTCAGAGGCAAAGAGTAGCTATCGCCCGGGCATTAATCACCAATCCAAAAATCATTTTAGCTGATGAGCCAACGGGGGCCTTGGACAGCAGTACTTCTGAGGAAGTGATGAATATTTTCAAAGAAGTAAATGCTTCGGGGAAGACTATTCTTATTGTGACGCATGAAAATGAAGTGGCCGCTCAGACCGAGCGTGTCATTATGATAAAAGATGGGCTGATTTTAAGCGAAGATTATAAAACGAGCCATGTTTGATATTGATAAGTGGCAAGAAATTTTCCAAGCGATTGCAAAGAACAAGATGCGCACGTTTGCTACTGCATTTGGCGTATTTTGGGGCATTCTAATGCTCATATTACTCCTTGGCGCAGGTCAAGGGCTCCAAAATGGCGTGCAACAAAGTATGCTACTTGATGCGATCAATAGTATTTGGATTATACCTTCCCGAACGTCTATTTCATATCAAGGTATGCCTTCAGGTCGAGATCATGATTTCATAGAGGAGGATTTGGAATCCGTAGATTCAGAAATTTCTGGAATTGAATTTATGTCTCCAGAAAACTGGTTGGAAGGTAATTATATGGTTAAGCGCCAAAAGAGGAGTTCAGGGTTTGGCGTCTATGGCACTAGAGCGGATTATTTTGATATAAAAGTAACCGTAAAAACCACCAACGGGCGAAGGTTGAATCTACTCGATATGAAAGAAAAACGGAAGGTCTGTTATATTGGAAGTCGTGTAGCCGAAATATTATTCAATGCGGATGAGAATCCTGTTGGCGAGTATCTCAACATTAAGGGAAGCATGTTTAAAGTCGTTGGGGTTTATAAGTTTGAAGCCTCGAATCAAAGAGATCAGGCCTCTAGAGTTTACATACCCTTTTCCACCTTTCAACAAATCTTTAACCCTGACAAATCAGTCTCGCTTTTTGCCGTAACAACAGCACCCGGTCGGGTTGGAAAGGAACTGGAAGCTGACATAGTAAAATTGCTGAAGATCAGGCAAAGTATTCACCCAGATGACGATCAAGCTTTTTTTGTCCATAATCAGGAAGAAAATTTCAAGCAGGTACAAGCATTATTTACTGGGATTAAAATATTTATTTGGCTGGTAGGTATTGGTACACTGACCGCCGGTATTGTAGGCGTGAGTAACGTTATGATCATAGTAGTAAAAGAACGCACCAAAGAAATAGGAATCCGAAAAGCGATGGGTGCTACGCCAAGTTCGATTGTCGGCCTGATTTTACAAGAGTCCGTTTTTATCACTGCTGTTGCAGGGTATTTAGGCTTGTTTTTGGGTGTAGTGCTTTTAGAATCTGTCAATTATGCTTTAGAGGCGATGGGTGCGGATATTGATTTTTTTAAACAACCCGAAGTTGACTTTCAAGCGGCCATTGTATCATTGGTCATTCTTGTAATATCAGGAACTTTGGCAGGTCTTTTTCCTGCCTTACGTGCAGCCAATGTGAAACCTGTTGAAGCTTTAAAAGACGAGTAATATGTTTGATCAAGATAAGTGGGAAGAGATTTGGCAAACGATTATGAAGCATAAGCTCCGTACTTTTTTGACAGCATTTGGCGTGTTCTGGGGCATTTTTATGCTAGTCCTTTTATTAGGTGCCGGAAAAGGGCTTTACAACGGGACAATGCAAAACTTCCAAATCGCCAAGAATGCCGTTTTCATCTGGGGCGAGCAAACATCTATTCCTTATGAAGGTTTTCAGCCAGGCCGAAGCATCAATATGACCATGGATGACTTTCGGTTACTTCAAGCTTTAAAGGAGCTAAAGACAGTTTCACCGAGGATCAGGATTAGCTCTCGGTTTGGAGGAGGACAGATCTCCATGGAATACGATAATAAGGAAGTTTCCTATGCGCTAATGGGCGATTATCCTCAATATGTGGAGATACAACCTTTGTGGGTGCGTGAAGGACGATGGATCAATAAACTAGATATTGATAAGCGTAGAAAAGTGGCTGTATTAGGAAGAAGGGTGAAAGCCGACCTTTTTCAAGATAGAGCCGCCATTGGCGAATACATTGCTATTAATGACATCCCTTTTAAAGTTGTTGGTATTTTTGATTCTCGGTCGACTGGCGAAGAGTCCCGTGATGATGTACAAGTAGTACATATTCCTTTGACCACAGCCCAAAAGACATTTAATCGCGGGGAAAATATTGGATGGTTTGGCTGTATCCCAAATGAAGGAACGTCAGGAACAGAGGCCGAAGAGATCATGGCGAGTGTTTTTAGAGAGCGGTTTAAAATTTCGCCTGAGGACAGAGAAGCACTTGGAAGTTTCAATGTCGAACAAGAATTTAAAGAAATGCAAGGGCTCTTTTCAGGCATTGCAGCTTTTAGTTGGCTGGTAGCGATAGGGACTATTTTGGCAGGTATGATTGGGGTAGGAAATATCATGCTCATCATCGTAAAAGAACGCACCAAAGAAATTGGCATACGCAAATCAATTGGCGCCAAGCCATGGTCAATTATCAGTATGATTGTTCAGGAATCGCTCGTCATATCGGGTGTTTCTGGATATTTCGGACTTGTGGTAGGCGTGTTGCTGGTGGAAGGCATTTCCTATGGTATGAAGGAATTTGGCTTGGAAAGTGAATTTTTTGCAAATCCCGAAATCGACTTTCAAGCCGCTTTTTCAGCCATTGTCGTGTTGTTGATCTCAGGAGTAATCGCCGGGTTAATACCTGGAATAAAAGCAGCCAATGTAGACCCTGTAATTGCGTTGCGAGACGAATAATTTTAACTCATAAGAACTTAACTAACTCAAAATAAGATGAAACGATTTTTTATAGCACTCACCATTATTGTCATCGTCGGTGGTTTTATAGGAATTGGCTATTTCCTTTACCAAAAGTCGGAGGAGCCACCAGTGGTTTACGAAACAGACACGCCATTTAGAACCGATATTATTCAGAAGACCATTGCGACGGGCTCTATTGTTCCAAGAAAAGAGGTCGCCCAGAAGTCACAAGTTTCTGGCGTTGTGCAGAAACTGTACTTGGAAGAAGGGGCAATTGTTAAAATAGGAGACTTGATCGCTAAGATCAAAATAATCCCCAATGTGGTCGCATTAAACAATGCACAAGCCCAATTAGCCACTGCTAAAATCAACTTCGAAAATGCTCAAAAAGAGGTTAAAAGACAAAAGGAGCTTTTTGATGAAAGAGTCATTTCTGAGTTTGACTACAATCAATTTGTTCTTGATTTTAAATTGAGAGAGCAAGGAGTGGCAGCAGCAGAAAATAATTTGGAGTTGATCAGAGAGGGTTCGTCGAAGAAGACTGGAAATGTTTCCAATATTGTTAGATCTACTGTGGAAGGTATGGTACTGGATATTCCCGTCAAGGAGGGCACATTTATTATTGAGTCCAACACTTTTAATGAAGGAACCACCATTGCCTCTGTCGCGGATATGAAGGAAATGATTTTTGAAGGTAAGGTGGATGAATCAGAAGTAGGCAAAATAAAAGTGGGAATGGAACTATCGCTTTCCGTTGGAGCTATTGAAGATGTAAATTTTGACGCAAAGCTTGAGTTCATTTCACCAAAGGGAGAGGATACAGATGGTGCAATTAAGTTCGACATCAAGGCGGCTATAATGTTAGACGCTGATTATTTTCTTAGAGCCGGCTACTCAGCGACAGCTGATATCGTATTGAAAAAAGTAGATGAAGTGCTTGCTATAAAGGAGAGTAATCTTATTTTTGAAGGGGAAGAGATTTATGTAGAAGTCGAAACCGCAGATCAAAAATTTGAAAAACGAAAAATAGAAATAGGCCTATCGGATGGTATCAACATTCAGATATTGGCAGGGTTAACGGAGGCTGAGAAGATTAAGAAGATCTAAAAAAAGTTTTTAAAGCAGTAATGTATAGGTACAAACTGTTGTCTTTTGTTCTAAAAATCATTCATTCAAAAAAATTAAAAACAATTGAGATTTATTAAATTTCACCTCCTAGTTATCACTATTTCATTTTTTCATCTTGGTCATGCCCAAAGTATTGCCAAGGTTGAAAGTATTAAAATCAATTCTGCCATTCTTGATCAAGAAAGAGAAGTACTGGTTTATACACCCATTCTTTATGACGAATCAGAACATACCAGTTTTGATGTTATTTATGTTTTTGACTCACAAAATCGAGAAATATTTGATCAGACACATTCTACGATCGCTTTTTTAGAAGACTATATGTGGAAAAAGTATATTGTAGTTGGCATTACCTCTCCTTACAAGGAGGAAATAGACTATGCTAGAAACAACGATATGCTCCCACAGCTCAAAAGTGAAGTTGCCATTGATAAGTATGGCTCTTATAGTGGCAATGCAGATAATTTTTTGAAATACGTAAAAGAAGAAGTTATTCCTTTAATTGACAATCGATTCCGAACACTAAATAAGCGAGTGGCTGTAGGACATTCTTTGAGTGCATCATTTGTACTCGGGGCGATGATCAAAGAGCCAAATCTGTTTACAGATTATCTGGCGGTATCACCCAACATGGCTTATGATGAAGCGAGATTGACAGAGGAAATTTTAGCTTTTAATTTTGATCGAATGGATAAGTCAACCTTCTTATATATTAGTCACGCCAATGAAGCTACATTTAAGCGATGGAGCAACTGGAAGCCTGCGAGAGAAAAGGTTTATTCATTTTTAAATGATTCACTAAAGAATGAAAATCTTGTTTCAGTTATTAGCGCATTTCCTGAAGAGGGTCATTGGGGGACATATCCTGTAAGTTACAAAGCGGGTATCACGGCTTATCTGGAGCATTTCTCCACGAATTACCAAGCGTTTTTGTCGAAAGAATTTTATGATATTACCATCAAAGTAACGGTACCAGATAAGAATGACAAGGTTTACATAACGGGCAATCAAGAGGTACTATCTAACTGGCAAGAAGTAGATAAACTTAAGCTTAAAAAAACAGGTGATAAGACAAGAGAAATCACGCTTTCATTGCAGTCACCAGCTCAGTTTAAACTGACGCGCGGCAGTTGGGAAACGGAAGCAATTATAGTTGGGAATGATGCTATGCGTGACTTGACTATAGTCCCATCTGGCTCCACAATTGTAAAATATGAGATCATTAATTGGGATGATAAAATTGATTATTGAGTCCCGCTGCGGGGAGTATTTCCCGTTGCTTTCCCCGAATAGGAAGCAATGATCCTCCTTCATACCTCGCAAGGTTCTTGATTTAAACAATTAAGTCATGCTAAAACACAGATGTTCAAAGGAACTGGCGTGAACTAGGGTCAACTTCTGTCTTCACGGAAACATTTTATTTGATAAACAAAACGCATTGTCATTATCTTCGTACTACCAACCATGAAGATAGTCTCCATTTTATTTGTAACTCTTGCTTTGAGCATTGTGAGTTGTTCCTTCGAAGATAAGGAGAACAAAGCGCAGGAGCTTATCGATAAATCCATAAAGGCTTATGGGCAGCAGCATTTCGACAACAGCGCGCTAAGTTTTGTTTTTAGGGATAAGAACTATACCGTGTTAAGAACATCTGAGAAGTTCACCTACACCCGATCATTCTATGATTCCCTTGATTATATCAAAGATGTTTTGATCAATAGTACCGACTTCACCCGAACGGTTAATGGAGATACGATAGCATTAGACGAGGAGTGGACCGAAAAGTACAGGCGCTCAGTCAACTCGGTTCTTTACTTTGTGCAACTACCCTATATATTGAACGATCCTGCAGTTAGAAAGTCTTACAAGGGGACGACCAACATTGCTGGAGACGATTATTATGCGATCCAAGTCACTTTTAAAAGTGAAGATGGGGGTGAGGATTTTGACGATGAGTTTTATTATTGGATCAATACCAAAAATTATATGATGGACTACTTCGCTTACAGGTATAGTACTGAAGGAGGAGGAGTCAGGTTCAGGGAAGCCTTTCATCGGCACAAAAAGAAAGGTATTATGTTTCAGAACTATATCAATTATGATGCGCCATTGGATGTGCCGCTAGCCGAGTTGCCAAAGTTGTTTGAAACTGACCAGCTCAATGAACTATCCAGAATCGAGCAGGAGAGAGTACAGGTTTTCAGGAAGAAAGGGACTGATTAATAACCCTGAATTTGTAATATCCCGATTGTCTTAATTACTTAAATGCTACGGCGTGGGGACTACTCTCCAATGCTTGCATCGAATAAAAAGCAATTATCTGACTTCATAGCTCATCAGCTTGCTTCGAGGTTATGTATTAAATCTTCCTTTCCAAATAAGCCGTTTTCCCCCTATTAAAGTCAATTTGGCAAGATTAAACAGACTGTTGGCAGAAATTTATCAATTAGTGAATATAAATTAGCGTCTTGATATTGTTCACTTATTTGTTTGGTGTAAACCAAAATGAATAGGTCAATGATGATAAAACCTTTGTTCACTTAATCTGCCTGAGATGAGAAAATTATTATTACTCTTTTCCCTATCGATATTCTTTTTCGCGCATGCGCAGAAAAGAGAAGTTATTGACAGTTTGAAAAACGAAATTTTAGCGCTCACACTCGATACGACTACCGTGAGAGTTCTGAATAAGCTCGCTGGTGAATACTGGTATCGCAATCCGGATAGTACAAGATATTACGCAAAACTCGCTGGAGAATACGCACAGAAACTAGATGATAAAAAGGGATATATAGGTTCGATAAGACATTATGGTATATCCTTTTACCTTATGTCCGACTATGACTCGGCGGCATATTTTTATGAGAAGGCATTGGCTGAGCTCAAAGAATTTCCAGATACCAAATTGGAGGCGGCTACCCTTGGTGCGATTGGCATTATCTACAAACTAAGGAATGAAACCACCAAAGCGTTGGCCACCTATGAACAAGCCTATAGACTGGCAGATTCTGTCGGAATGACAAGTCGAGCGGGCATCATGCTTAATAATATCGGGAATATTTATTTGAACTATGCAGACTATCCAAAAGCGCTCGACTATTACAGAAAAGCCTTGGTGGCTCAGAAAAAGGTGGACAATGAACAGGCGATATCCATGTGTTTTGGAAATATCGGCTTGGTTTATAGCAGTATAGGAGATTCGTCAAAGGCGATTCAGTATTTAGATAGTTCGCTACAGATAGTTCGCCGGATTGGGGATCGGAATGGAGTGGCGAGTGCATTATATAACATAGGAACAATCTATGCAGGTGGGAATGGGAATGAGAAAAAAAGCATGTTGGATAAAGCCATGGTAAATTTCCATGAAGCACTACAAATAAACCGGGAATTAAAGGATCAAAGATCCATTGCCTTCAGCTATGCCAGTTTGGGCATCATCCACGAAAAGCTGTTGGATTACGATTCCTCTTTGTGGTATTACGAACTAGCGCTCGAACTTCAGGAGGGTTTGGGCGATAAATACAGCATTGCGATTACCAATTATAATCTTGCAAAGCTTTTTAATGATCAAAAGAAGCATCGTCAAGCCAGGGTATATGCACAAAAGGTGATAGAAATTTCAGATTCCATTAAGTCATTCGATTTGGTAAGAGATGGAGCTTGGATTATGATGGACATTGAGGAGTCGGCTGGTAACATTGAAAAGGCTTTTGAATACGCTCAGATATTGATGACGGCCAAAGACTCTATTTATAATGATGAAAAATCTCGGGAGATAGGAAGATTGGAGTCGCAATTCGAATTGGATAAAATGGATTACAAAAACCAATTGCAGGAAAGAGACAATCAGTTATTAAAAGAGGAGGCGCAGATAAAACAAAGTCAGTTGGATAGTCAAAGAACGATCATCATTTTTGTGGTCCTTCTGTTGTTCGTTTCCATTGTTTTTGCCTTGATTCTTCGAAAAAGATCAGTAGAGAGAAAAAAATTATTAGACGAAATTCAACATCAATCAGTCAAGCTGAAAGAACTTGACCAAGCCAAAACACGGTTTTTTGCCAATATCTCTCATGACCTTCGTTCACCTCTTACGTTAATACTTGGAGCGTTAGATAAAATCTCGGAGAAGGAATATGATATTTTGGATACAGAGTCAAAAGAAATGCTCGATACTGGAGTGCGAAATGGTAAACGCTTACTTTATCTGGCAGATGAAATCATGGACCTCACAAGACTGGAAGAAGGGAAAATCAGCCTGAAGTTAGAGCATGTGAAAATCGTACCTTATTTAAGGTTACTCACCAAAATGTTTAGTAGTGCTGCGGAGATTAAAGATATTCAACTCAAGTTTAAAGCGGATGCAGAGGATGAGGCGATCTTACTATTGGATCCGCATCAATTCGAAAAAATCATATATAATTTGCTGTCGAATGCCATCAAGTTTACCCCAAATAATGGTCAGGTAACCGTAAGCCTTCATGTCACGCAAGCACACATCGAAGTAGCTATTGCCGACTCAGGGGTTGGTATTCCTGAAGAGAATCTGCACTATATTTTTGATCGATATTATCAATCGGCAAATAATATTTACACTTCACAAGCTGGGGTGGGCATTGGTTTGGCCTTAGTCAGAGAGTTGACAGAGTTGCACAATGGAACGATAAGTGTCCAGAGTTCGCCTTCTGGAACTACATTTTTGGCCAAATTTCCTTACAAAGAAAGCGACTGGGTATCGCAAGCGATTATTCCCGAAAGGTCGTTGGATGTGGTTACACGAAATTCTTTGTGGATGGATTTGCAAGAGGAGCATGAGCGCACACAGATTTCCTCATTGACAAATAGCTCGCCTGATGCTAAAACGGTATTGATCGTCGAAGATCATAAGGAGCTTCGTTTTTATTTGAAGAGTATTTTGTCTAGCAACTTTAGAATATTCATGGCTTCTAATGGAGCTGATGGGTTGAATGTCTTACAAACAGAGAAAATTGACCTAATTATTACCGATCTCATGATGCCATATATGGACGGTTTTGAGCTGATTGATCAATTGAAAAACGATAAAGAATTGCGTAAAATTCCAGTGATGGTCGTCAGTGCTCGAACAGATAAAGAAGAAAAAATTGATTTGATTAAGAAAGGGGCTGAAGATGTAATCAGTAAGCCATTTGATAAAGAAGAACTTTTCGCGAAGATCAAAAATATTCTTGATCGTGATTGGGACAGTACAGTCAAGCTCAATAAAATTTATGGAGAAACTACCGAGGATTTTGAAAAGAACATTATGGCAAAACTAGAACGGCTGATCATCAAGCGCATTGATGACGCGCATTTGTCAGTGCTTGATCTGGCCGATGAGATGGCTGCAAGTGAGCGCAAAGTCTATCGGATGATAAAAAAAATATCGGGTCTTACGCCGTATGAACTCATCAAAGAGGTGAGATGGCAATACTTGGAAGATTACCTTAAGAAAAACAAGGTTTACTCTGCTAAAGAAGCGGGGCAACTTATTGGTATAAATAACTCCAGTCTATTCTCAACACAATACGAAAAGCGGTTTGGAAAATCTTTCAAGAACGAGCTTTCCTAGACAGTGCGAGATATAAAATGCAGAAAATAGAGGCTAAGAAAAACGACCCTCTCTAGTCCTTGCTTGCAATGAGGATTCCTAAAGTCTAAAGTTTTCAACTTAATAGCGCCACGTTAACTAAACCATTTAATCTCGACTAGTTGCTAGCCGAATGGTAGTTTTAATGCTTTCTTCACCGCATTACAAATGCTCGTATTTACATAAGTATAGGTGAAACGCCATCAGTTAAAGGGAAAGTTGATCATAGCTATTAAGAAAAACGTATATCTTTATTGATGTTAATGCTTAACTGTGGTATAGTGAATTTAATAAAGAAATACCCGGTATTAGTCGTTTGTAGTCGTTTATAAACGTTTGTACTTGGGTTTGTCGATGTATATCAGCTAGTTAGCATTTTAAATTAAAAATAAAGTTAAAAAACCTACAATGCGGATAGGTGACATTTTGTCACCTATTCAAATGTTACCACACATTTGAGAAAAACATTGAGAACACTAATAACAATACTTCTGATTTTAATCTCGTGCATTATTTATGGACAAGGAAATGGACTTTATAAATTCCGTGCTGATAATGGCAAGTACGGTTTTATGGACAAAACTGGGAAGATTAAAATAAAAGCGGAATATCTAAATGTTAGTGATTTTAGCGAAGGTCTTTGTTATGTTTCAAAAGAGGTTATCAAAAAAGGCTACAAATGGATTTTTATAGATACAACTGGGAATAAAGCCTTTGACATTAAAGACAATTTTCCAGAAACTAAATTTAGCGAAGGTTTTGCGAGAATTTCAAGTTTTGATGAACATTGGTTTATAAATAGAAAAGGAGAAAACGAGTTAGGAAAAACTTGGGTTGATGGTCGTGGTAATTTTAAAAATGGCTACGCAGTTGTTAGTGAAAAACAATTTGAAGATTTTTATTTTATTAATAATAAAGGAGAAGAGATTGAAAATTTTCCTAAAGGAAACTTAAGACCATTTAGTAATGGTTATTCAACATACTATAAAGATGGCTTTTTTATAATTGATAGTTTAGGAAACCAAATAGGTGGAAAATTTAAGCTTATTGATGGATTTCGTAAAGGTCTTTTTAGAGTTAAGAGTGGGGACAAATGGGGATTTGTTGATGTTAATGGATATTTAGTTATAGATTATATTTACGAAAAAGATAGAAGACGAGAATTTGATAAAATCCGTAAATTAAATAGTGCTTGTCCGAAAACTCGAAAAAGCACGTTTTTGATTAATTAGAGGGGTATTTTTAAGTTAAAATGCTTTTGAGTTGACGATGGGAAATAGGTCATAAACGCTTATTTTTAAGGTATAGAGCTGTTTTATCGTCAAAAATGGACTAAAACTCATCATCATTGAACCATGCGTAAAGGATTTGCCCAACA
>Ga0208646_1000232_pt1 | contig 39112 bp, 48 predicted proteins | sample AntAceMetag02UK8_FD_184762 | JGI IMG/M metagenome (GOLD analysis project Ga0208646, IMG submission 184762) | Saline lake microbial communities from Ace Lake, Antarctica - Antarctic Ace Lake Metagenome 02UK8 (SPAdes) (version 2) | ecosystem: Environmental > Aquatic > Non-marine Saline and... | reverse complement strand
AGCCGACCAATTTGAAACACAGGACCTAGTCTTAGGTTACCTCTACCCGTCAAACATTTGTTATGCTTATTTGTTTAGCTTACTTTACCTAGGCCTACTCTAGCGGGAACAGCTGACATACCATTTACGCTTCACTTACTACGCTTTACAGAGATCTCAAGCAATTGCTCAAACATTATTCTCTCCAAGAAAGTGATTTAATATTTTTCGTTTCTTTAACTAAAGCAATTCAAATTATGAAGCAGCTAACTCCTAAAAGTGACAAAATGATCTTAGACCACTCTCTCATGGAACTACAAACTATTTATCTCAATCTAGAGAATAGCGACCTCCGAAAAATCTTTAAAAATACCATCAGACTTTTACAGACGTATCATGCAGCATTATCTATATCCTATTGGCTACCAAGATGGAGATGAAAAGAAAGTGCTAAAGAGCAAATGTAATCAATCGACCTAATTTGTTTTTATAGTAATGAAAATGACACGATGTAAGTAGAACAAAATTTAAAACTAAGCTATAGCATCCGCTCCCTTCTACACACATCCAAAATTGTCTGAAATTTTGGACCTGAATAAAGACCAGATTAAACTAGGTGTTCCTGAAAATGTAGTGATTATTTATAATAAGAATTAGCTTTAAAAGCTTAGCGGTAGTCGGATTCGAACCAACGACACACGGATTATGATGGAGGGGGAATTCCCCTTCCACCAACACCATCCAACGATTATGATCCATAGTATAAGGATCTTACTTGATGAATGCAACTGGTCTTTATTGGTTTTTAATGGTGAAATAAGATCTTTGTTGCACCGCGAGTGCACCACAAAAAATACAGCTAACAATAAAAAAATTTATAAAGGACCACTGTCCCTAGATTCATAGTACTCTTCAGGAGCAAGTATGGTATCATATAAACCCACCCTTTCTCCGGCATGTTTATTGAGTCCCAAATATTCTAAAGAAGCATCTTCATAACGCTTAAAATTATATATAGCGCTATTCATGCGTCCGCTATTAAAAACCTCAAGCTCAACAAGTCGCTTAAAATCTTTCTTGGTTAATCCGGTTACCTTCTTGAATAACTTAGGCTCCAGCTCCATGATGACCTCATGCAGGGTATGTTCACGGAAATCAGTCAAATACATGAAAATAGGAATACGTGTAGCAAACTTAATCAACTTTTCTTGAATTTGTCTCCTGATGTTCTTGCATTTCTTTTCATCTTCGGACAACGTCTTTTTTTCTTTCGGCGTTAGGTTCTTATCATTAGCCTTTTGTTTCAATTGAGATAGAGCTTCCGATCTGTTGATAATGGTCTCAATATCCTTATTAAGGCTGCGAAATCCTTCTATATTCATGAGAGCTTCCAAGGCAATCGCATCTTTCATTAATCGCTGTAGAGTATAATTATCCACATTGACAAGCAAAGAACTTTCCCATCTTCTAGCAAGTAACGTGGCTGACGTACCACTCAAGGTGTAGTCCAACACACCAGCAGCGTCGATCTGCTGCATAGAAGATCCGTCATAAGCTAATACGGGAAGAAACTGAATAAATTCTTTCACTTTTTCTTCGGGGCTTTCACCGCCAATGCTTAAGCTGCAACTATAATCGGAGATTTGCCTTAATGCGCGATCGGGAGCAAAATCAAAAACATAACACACTTTTTTTAGAACTTTTTCTTCATTCGGATTTTCTCCGTCAGCATTCTTGAGCGTCCAAGGTGTTTGAACACGAAAAGCAGCTTGAAAATATGTTTCAGGACTTTCTATATTTTTCAGCATAAAAACCCCAGTCCAAGGTTTTACCGACACGCCCGTCATCAATTTTCCACAAGATAAAGTGATCGTCTTCGACTTTAAAGGCTGATCCATTGCCTTTTTAAGGGGTTCTAGAGCCTTTGCTCCCTGCCCAGCTTGATTACCAGCAGCCACCACCAATCTATAATCTTGATAAAATGTATTCTGTTTTTTCTTAAGTAAATTGCGCATTGCAAAACAAGCTGATACCGACGGCAAAAACCACACCGTATGCGACAGTAGATTCAGTAACCTTGCATCCGAGTAAGGCATGAGTGGCTTCTGCGCTCCAAATTTTAAATTATCTTCAATCATGTAAATACAAGAACCTCGAATTATATCGAGCCATTTTTGCACTTCCGATTCGTACTTAAAGCAAGCAGATCCGTTCCTTCCGCTCGCCGAAAAAAATTCATTAAGATTAAACTCGTCGTATTCTCCTTTGGTTGCAATTGCCCGAATTGTATCGGGCATCTTGTATGTCAACATGACCATTCGAGGCAAAGATTCGTATGGGTTATTTGCGCCTTTCCACAATGACTTTGCTTTCTGCTCATCAGTGTAAGTCCAATGATATATCTGCTCTTCTATTAATTCTCCCGTGGACAAAGCTCTAAATGGAGTGCCTGTTAAATATAAGTAAGCACCGGCCTTGATAGGCATCTCTTTTTCAATAAGTTCAATCTCTTCACTCTCTTTTTCTGTTTCAAATAACTCTTTTGCATTGTCTCGCCAAGCACCGAAATGATACTCATCCAAAATAACGCAATCCCAACGCATCTCATGCACCCATTCATTTTTTGCCTTGATCCCGCCCACTTTATTCTTCCCTAAATAATCTTGGAACGACCCAAAACAAATAATTGGCCGCTCTTTACTGACCTTTGAAGCATTGGCCATGTTCTTTGATACAAATTGCCAACCATCGAAATCAATATGTGATTTCAAATCTTCTTCCCAAGCACTTTCTACAGCTGGTTTAAATGTTAGAACCAAAACCTTACGCCATTTCATTTTCCTTGCCAGCTGATAAGCCGCAAAGGTTTTTCCAAAACGCATTTTGGCATTCCAAAGAAAACGAGGGGTTCTATTGGAGTGGTCCTGCTTAGCAGTCGTAAAATACAGTGCGGTCCTTTCTACTGCATCTCTTTGTTCAGGACGCATCACAAAACTTAGAGTCCTACTCGTCTCATGAAACCCATGTTTGACAGCTAGAATGGCTGACATCACATCCTTTTCTGTACATTCGTACCACTCTCCCTCCACTTGTTTAATTTTTTTACGTCTGAGATATGCATGTATATCTGAGTCTCTAAACGAAGTACCATCATTACGCATTGCAGATTCTTCAAGAACAATCGTATATTTGATTGGGCTCTTTGTTGGATGCTGCTCTTTGCACCTAACGCGAACATCCCTTCCTGTATATCCAATTTTCAATAACCCTTCGAAACCGGGATTTTCATATTTAAATGCATAAATCTTTGAATTGTCTTCAGGAGGTTCTGGAAATAGTGTTTCACTCATAGTCATTCCATTGGACGAATCATTCTTTCAATAAATTCGATCTGTTCATCGGAAAGTTTATATTTTTTATACAACTTTTCATCTGTCCATTTCTGCGTATAGTCTTGCTGGGGGACAAAGGCAAAACGACTCTTCGTAATGTCTTGAGAAAATGATCGTTGAGAGATTAAAAAGCGCACAAACTTAGTTTTCATGTATTCTGCTAGATTCTTTGCTTGCTTCTCATCAGGAAAACTCCCTGCAACGATGTAAGTCTCTGTGCACACAAAAGAAGGCGGTAAAATCTTCACTTTAGATAAAACACGACGCTTACCCTCTGCATCTGGTTGACCAGCGTGATCATATGAGGTTTTGGATGTGATCACTTTCCATTGATCTATATATTTTTCGCCAGCTGTTATACTGCTTAGTTCAACCTTTCCTTGTCCTTCTGCGCTTAATAACATCAACGTTCCCCGCCCAGTAGGGCGTTGATTGGTCCCCAAGCCAAAAGGTTTTCTACTAGATACCTGCGTAGACATATCGGCTTCGCCAGCCTTTTGGATTTCCTTAATTATTTTAGCCGCCGAATCAAACCGGACAAATGTCTGAAATTCATTCAATTGACGCACAGATTTTGTTATTTTTCCTTTATGCGTGGAACTAACCTCACATGCTCCAAAATGCTCCCGATCCCACAAAAAGTAACACACACCTCCAGCAATATCTACATTTGGGAAGCAATCACGTGAATCCAAAAAATCGACCAATGTTTTCATACGCTGATCATTCAGCATTTCCTTACGAAATTCACCTAAACCCTTTCCTCCGGCAAACCAACGCGAGGGAATGATCATGACCATGTAGCGAGGATTTAACGCTTTTGCCTGCCTCACGAATTTATGATAAATCGGCATAGCGCTCTTTCCATGTCCCTCATCACTCAGCTGATAGGGAGGATTTCCGATGATAACGTCAAATTGCATACTACTAAGACCCTTATGTTCATGTGGGTGAATAAAATTGTAGGCATACGTCTCGCTTCCTTTCTCTCGCTTGTATCTCTCCTCTCTGACTCCACAATGAAGACAAACGCCATTTTTCCATGCGTGTGTGATGAAAGAAAAAAAAATATTACCTTGACTGTCTTGAAATTTATTGCAAATGGAGTACTTTCCATTAGCAGTTTTTGAGCAATAAATACTGCGGCGAGAAAGAAATGAGGTCAATTCTGTGATGGCTATGCCAAAAAGCTGTTTCGTAAAGATGTGGTTGATGCGCTCCTGCAAATCTGGAAAATCCTTTTGCAAGCCATTCATAAGTCGCTTAGCCATTTCTCTTAAAAATACGCCAGACTTACACATTGGATCGAGAAAACGGGTATTCTTGTCAGACCAAAGTTGTACAGGTAACAAGTCTAAAAGCTCATTAGCTAATTTAGGCGGAGTAAATACTTCTTCGCTACTGAGGTTTGCAAGGCAAGAGAGCACGTCGGGATTATGCTGTTGAGAGAGATTCATTTACTCCTTCCTAAGTCGAGGAGATGAACTGTTGGATATTCCTTATTATCTAAACTTGTTAAACTATCCATCAAAGAAGCAAGCGAACACTCCTTACGTTCCACCATATCCCCCTTTCCTAAAATCCATTCAGAAAGGAAAATCGTTTGCGTCTGCAAGGTATCTCCTAGAATAATATTATTCTCGATAACGTATCGGATCACATTGCGATAGGGACCGCTACTTTGAGAATAACATGACTTAGTATACTGATTATCAAATACTTGAAACAAGCGCTCGCGACATTCCTGCACATTGTCATATAATAAATCTATTCCATAGAGGGTACTGATTGCGAGAAACGTAATTCGCTCATATTCACCCCTTATATCAATAGATTGCCCTTTAATAGTGGACAGTTTTCGATCCAAAATTTCAACCAAGAAATTTCCGTCACCACAAGCCGGTTCTAAAAAGCGAGCCTCTATACGAATAACTTCATTCGCTACGAGATCAAGCATAGCTCTGACCTCACGCTCTGCAGTAAATACCTCGCCGTGATCCGCTACTCTTTGTTTTGATTTTACTTGCTTCATTTTGATTCTCCCACAAGTTCCATCCATATTGTATGCAACTTTTTTTTGTAAAGTAAAAATTTGAATCAAGCAATAAAGCATTCAACAATAAAAACACTTCGAAGCAATACAATTTGACAGGGAAAATCTAAGATTTCATAAAATGAACCTATCCTCGTCAGGTGGGTGATAATAGAGTTGTTCTGTCGACTAAATGTACGCTAAATTTAGTGAAAATTGGATGAATATGCGCAAGTATTGAGTTGTGAATAAGAGCTTTCTTATATTTTTCCAAAACAAAGCCATTTTAATCTCACCCATCTCACAGATCTCACCGAAAATAGGGATCAGCAAAACCCTTGTAGTTTTTTTAATAGGAAGAGATTTTGGAAAACTGACTTTTGTATAGAGCGCTCGTATTTCAAGATTTTGTTGCTATTCTCCTCTTGAGGCACCAGCCCAAGCATAATATTGAGATGGTCGGCTTTGATGTTTGTTAGTATCTTATCCTCTTGCTCTTCAATTTCTTTTTCAAGACGTTGAATTTCTTCTTCATAAATTTGAATGAGTTTTGTGGAAATTTTATTTTTTGAAGAATAGCCATGCTGTGCAAGAATTCCCTTCAGCTTTACAAAATCTCTGTTGCCATATAGCAGCCCTTGTTTCTCCTCATATGGGATGCCTTTCAGAGTCTTCAAAATAAGAAGAAAGCCTTCTAAAATATCGCTATCAATATCTTCTCCCTCCCACGATGACTTTTCAAAAGAAACAGCACCTCTTTTGAGACATTCCAAATAATCGGTGACCCAATCGACATGTTCTTGGAGTCTTTGAATTTCTGCTTGAAGCTCTTCGGTGTTCTTTTTGCCATAAGAGTAGAACTCATTGTAAATGCTTTCTATATGCTTTGCGATGCTGCCTCCTTCAAATCGCATAACTCGTCGGAGTCTCCAGAAATCAATAGCTATTTTTTCGACAAGCAAGCTTTCCATTTGGTTTCGAGGAGAAAGGCACTCGATAAGATTATCGAGCATCTCAGTGTATTCCTCTTCATTTTCTTTACCTAAGGCAGTGGTGATAATCAGATCCTTAGTGAAAATTCCATGCTTGGTTGGATTGGTAGCGACAATTGCTTTGCCCTCAGGGGTATTTGGTCCGGTTGAGTGCATTGCATTTTCTTTGTTTGCGATGATTTGTTTTTCTGTAGACATATTTCTTCTCCTATAGTGGATTTTTTGACTGTAAAAATTCTAACTCTCTATACCTTCGAAGGTTCAAAAGGTTCGAAAGAGGAGTTTTGAACCTTTTGGACCCTCATCATCTTTTATTCTTCAAAAACTTTTGGATGAACCCAATATTTTTGACATTCTAGAGAGTAGTAGTCCTTTTCTTCAGTCATCTATCCTCCAAAGGTCAGCAAGTTCTTGTAAACATTCTTCTAATAATCCCAGGTCATTCTGATTTAAATAGACTCGGCACTCTTCTACTAGAAGTTGCGTCTTGCATCTCTTTAAAGGATCGACGTCGTCGTCTTCAAAGACATCGTAACGGTATTCATTTAGACTCATGACTCTTCTCCTTTTCGCTACATTGACCGGTATAAAGATGGTCTAAAGTTTTTAAAGTGTCCTTCCAAGTGCAATTCCTAACGTCTCCATGTTGTTCTAGACTTTTAACATGCTTTACTAAGTCTTCGCATAATATTTTCCATCTAATTAATTCCATATCCGTAGGATAATAATCACATCTACAAGGCATTATTCTTCTCCCTGTCTTCTGTTTCCTTCTTCCATGCTGCGGCCCTTTCTTCTGAATCTTTAATATTATTCCTAATTATAGAAAGAGAAGGAAGATATCCGTTTTCATCGAAATTATTATAACAATTCCAGAAACACTGGTGGGCGATATTTAGATTCCCGTCCCGTCCTGTTTTAAAAACCTCTTTCAGTAGTTCTCCTATTAGCTCCACCATCTCTCTTTCGAGGATAAGTTGTTCGCTTAAGATTTTTTTTAGTGGGGTCATTTCAATTTCCATCTATCTTCTCCGTTTGTTTTTTTGTAGTTTATACACTGTTCGATCAATTCATCTTTGTCAACGTCCCACAAATCGGCCAGATCATAAATGGCCTCCGTAAGAACCTGGGCCATCCCCAAATTTATGTACGTTACACACTCTTCTATAAAGTGTCTGGTCTTTCTCTCTTTATCAGGTAGGCTCATCTCTTTTTTCCCTGTCTTCTATAATTTCTTTCATTCATAGCTCTTCTCCGTTTTTATAGTGGTTTAAAAATCTCTTCTTCTTTTCTTCGTATTCTCTCGCATCTTCTTCATTAAGAATACGTTCATTGTGGTCGAGTCTTTTCTTCTCTTTGGAGTACTCCTCACGACCCGTTGTGGTCAACTCTTTCATGTGACTCGACGCTATGCCTCCAAAGACATCCCATGCACAAGAGATCGTCCAATCCCCGTACTCAAGGGCACTGCATAGATGCATCATTTCGTTTCTAGTCTTAATCGCTAAAGCTAAATATTCCTTCTTAGTCATCTCTTCTCCGTTTGTGCTTGTTGTTAATTTGAGTATACGTTAACATAGCCACAACATTAATGCAACCCCAAAATTAATAAATGCTAAATATAAAAGAATTACACACCTACATCAAGAAAACTAAGGTTAGACTACTGTGGCTTTCAGATAAAACAGGGTATTCCAGACACCACATTTCTAATGTACTCAATGAAAATATGAACACTTCTAAGTCTTTTCTTAGGGTCATGAACTACGCCATCGACGAACACAAAAAAACCTCTCAGAAATGAAACTGAGAGGCTACAAACTAGAAAACAGAAAACATTTGGAAAAATAATGTACCTCTACTCTATTAGTTCTTCTGTTTTCCTGATAGTCTTTCTTTTTTTATAGAAGCTAGACAATTACGTCGTCGCCTTCCTCCCTCATAAAGGTCAAAATACACAAATCAGCCCAAACTTCTTTGAAGCTAATGGGACATTTCTCCTTTACGAAACTTGTTCTCAAGATGTAATGAGCCTCCGATAAAAGTTCGCTGATTATCGTCTCAATTCCTGTGGAGCCCTCCGTTCTGTTCATATGAATAAACTCTTTTAAGTGCTTCCTAAAGACTTTACTTAAAGCTAACTTCATCGGTTCTACCTCATCTATTTTCATCTTGTTCTTCCTCTTTTTTAGTTATTTGAAATTTTAAGTTGATATAAACATTATTTAGGCGCATAAAAAACTCCGTAACTTTAAATAAAACTACGGAGCGAAGCTGGGATGGTTACCCCACTTAAAACAATTTATTTAAACAAATTTCCCGTCAGAAGGAAATTACAAACACTACCCCAAGGTAACCCAATCTCATTTTATAAAAAACATCACCATAGGATTGCAAATGTCAGAGCAGCTTAACATCAATAAAGAATTAGAGTCAAGCCTCCAACTAACACCGGAGATTAAACAGGAGTGGGATACTCATCCATCTCAATACTCGGTTACTATTCCCGATGATATCAAAGATGAAGTGGGCATTCTATTAGCCTACCTATATGGACTAATCGATATCCTCTGTGTCAAAAAGGGGTTCTGCTTTATGAGTGATGAAGCTTTGGCCGTTAAAATGGAAACCTCGGTTAGACAGGTTAAACGCTATATTAAAACCCTTGAAGAGAAAGGCATGATACACCGCAATACCTATAACACCCCTCGAGGCCGAAAACGCCACATTATAACCAAATCCCGATACAAAGAGTACTGGGATAAGTTCCTATGTCATCCCAAAGTACCCGAAAAGATTCGTAAAGACTTCTTGAAAATAGCCTTCGATGCCAAAGGACAAAACGTGCCTAAAACGGAAACGGAAGCAACCCAAGAGCCAAATCTGTCCCTTGCATATACACAGGACAAATCTGTCCCTTGCTTTATTAAGTTAGACTTACAAGAGAGAGATACACCGACGTCGCCCCCCAAACCCCCCTCTATTCCCAAACCCACCCAAAACGACGACGAAAGAACGAAGGTAAAAGAAGAGCTTAGAAAAGCTGGAATAACTGGCGAACGAGCCGAAATAGGGACAAGATACTATTTCAATAACATCGAGGATTTTCAAAGTAGGGACAATCCTATCGCTTATCTTATTCATGGTATTCGGAATGGATGGGCTATCGATTCTGATGCTGTTCAACAGAAGAGCAAGAAAAACGCCGTTAAGAAAGAGGAAGACTTCGTCGATGGCCAGGACCTCTGTACCAAGTTCTACACGGAACATCCGAGTTGTCGAGGACTCAAGTATTACCTGGGAGACTATGCTCTTGAGGTTACTAGGGATAATGCAGGGTATAATGTGCCATACAACGATCCTCAAATTAACCATAAACTCACAAAACTAAGGAGAGAGCATGCAATTTACTATTCCAGGAAAACCCATCACATGGAAGAGGACAGGTCGTAAGGGAGACATGTACTACGACAGACAGGCTAAGTACAAGCAGATGTACGCACTTATCATTCAACAGCAGATGAGAACACTGATGGTAAAGCCAGTTCCTTACACAGAGCCTCTCTGTTTAACGATCGACTTCTATATGCCAATTCCACCCAGCTGGAGTAAGAAAAGAGGACTACGGGCCCTTAGAATGCCTCACAGGACTACTCCAGACCTTGATAACCTTACCAAATTCATTGGAGATGCCTTGAATAAGATACTTTGGGTTGACGATGCTTTAATCTATGAAATCCATTGTCAGAAGTTCTTTGGGTCGGAAGGCAAGACAGTTATTACGGTAGAGCCTTATGAAGCAGGTGATATGATTACCCCTGTAACACCTTGTTCTTAATGCATATATAATTTATATTGAGGGAAATAACGAACTATCAATAACAGCAGATTTTAAACAAATAATTTACCGGTATACGTTGCAGTGAATCAGGAGACAAAAAGTACTAGGGAGAGGCATAAGAAAACAAAAAGACTCCACTTAGGGCAAAGTGTTAGGGTACTTAGGGCAAAGTGTTAGGGTTATGGTGCGTAAACCTCTTACGCAGAATAACTTACATAGCATTAATTGCACACTAAGAGATTAAGATATTAACCAATATCAAGCTTTACTGAGATAAGTTACAAGCTTTGGGGGGATAAGTTACAAGCTTTTCATATCTCTAGGAGACAAAATCTGAAAAAAAGTTCAACGTTATAGTATAAGTACTATATAAGGCTTTGCCTTCTTTGCTTAAGCCCTATCGCTTTGGCTTCGGGCTAGCAAATTCATCCTTCCCAGCTCAAATAAAAAAATCCTAGATATTTCTAAACACAGCGGGTCCCACAACCCCACTGAGAATTTACGTCTACATAGGATAGGCAGGTTTTTTTTTGAGCTGTCTTCTTCTAAGACTCCAGGTTTTTAGGGTTACGCTATTTAGGGCAAAGTGTTAGGGTATTTAGGGCAAAGTGTTAGGGCAGGGTAGGGCAAAGTGTTAGAATGATGTTGCGTAACCCCCTTACGTAGAACAACTTACATGGCATTAATTTCACACTCAGAAATCATTAATTTCACCCTAAGATATTAAGAGATTAAGATATTAAAGCTGGGCTATCGCCACCCATGCTTTTGAGCACGATAATGATCAGGGAGACAGAAGTGAGAAAGAAGAACAGATTCCACCCCTTAGTAATAGTGAGTGGCTTATTCAAAAACGTAAGGATTAATAATGACAGAACCTGAAGGCTACAAAGCTACTTACACGTTTACCCTTCCAGAGCATGCAGACGAACTCAAGGTCTTTCAAAGCTCCTCGGACTATTACTTAGCTTTAACCCAAATACACGATAAGTGTCGCACGGTCTGGAAGTATGAAGAGTCTCCTAGCGAAGACAGAGTTAGTCTAGCTGAAGAGATATCAGCTATGGTTACGGAAACGGGAGCAATGGATTTATGAAGTTTGATGAGAAGACAACTAAATTTACAAAAGATGAGTACGACTTATTAATAGAGGCAATTAAAGATGCATTGAATGATGATTGGAAATTGGGGTCTACCTTGAAAGATGTAATAATAGACGAAACTTAAACCCTAACTTTACACATAATTCCACCAAGCGTAGAGTAATGGCGTCCTACCAAAGGGGGAGATATGTCTATGATAATTCCAGTCGGCGTACGAACTATTGACGTCGACCTTCAAGATCAGGCGACTTGCTGTAGCTGCATAAGCTTTAGAAAAAACGTGACTAGCGGTGATACCTTCATGTATGTAAATACTATGGGCGTTGCGGTTAAGTATGACGTCACCAAAGCTTTAGACATGTCTTTATCAGTTCAAAAGTCTTTAACCAATATAAGAACCGTCATTGAAGAAAACTTCCGTAGGACTCACTCAGAGGTCGTAGATGAGCTAACACAAACTACTCATGATATAAGAGACATCGTGGTGGATTTTCAAACTTCTACAGGTCTAGATTTTGATCGTCCTGAGTCTTCCCCCTTAACTCTTAATGCAATCTCAAGAGTTAATAGTGCTATTCTTCAATTGTTTCCTTAACCGTTGACAATGAGTCGATAGCAAGGTAAAGTAAACTTTAAATTTAGGTTACTACATGAGACACATTCAAGTATCAGAAGAATATCTAGACACTATTTGTGATTGGATGACTACCTGGTCAAAGAAAAATGATTCCTACACCATTCCTCAGTTCATAGAGTTACGAGGCATAGGCTTTCCCTATCTTAATCAGTTCTGCTGCCAATCAGATAAAGTACGTAACACTTATGAGGTGATGAAAGCAAGGTTACATAATCGTTGGCTAGGTATGGTGATGAGATTAGAAGAGATGCCTGTATCTAAAGCTAAAGTTTTAATGCGTTACTTAAGACTTTATGACTCACATGCTCTTTATGAAGAAAGAGAGATGAAGAAAGCAGTAGAAGAGACTCGAGCAACGACTGAAATGCGTATATGCGCGGAGAACTATGCAAGAGAAGAGCTTCAACAGCCTTATAAAGGAATCTACGAAGAGAACGATAACAAACGTAGAAGTTGAGAGAAGCCTTAATTCTTTTAAACCTCGTGTTTATCAAGCTCCTATCCTTAAAGCCCTAGATTCGGGGTTTAAACGCGTCTTAGCTATACTTCCTAGACGAGCTGGTAAAGATATCACAGCTCTTAACTACGTCATAAGACAAATGTGGGAACATCCAGGTGTTTACTATTATATTTTTCCTACTTATTCGCAGGCTAAGAAAGTAATCTGGGATTCCATTACGAATGATGGACTAAGAATACTTGACTACTTCCCCGAAGAACTGGTTACTCAGAAAAACTCTCAAGAAATGAAGATACGCATGGAGTCAAAGAATGGATCTGAATCTCTTTTTCAGCTGGTTGGCAGCGATAATTACGATTGCTTCGATTCTAAGACAGAAATTCTAACGGAAAGAGGGTGGAAGTTTTTTAAAGATGTAGACAAAGCCGACAGGGTAGCTACTCTTAATCAAAAGACTCATGACTTCGAGTGGCAAACTCCTACTAATCACGTCGAGTATGACTTTGATGGAGATCTATATTGCATTAAGAATTCTTCTGTAGACTTTGCGGTTACTCCTAATCACAGATTCTATGTCAAATCAGGTAATGGGTTTTACAAGTTCAAAAAGATATCCGATCCAACTATACGCCATGATATGGTTCCCTCACAGTGTGTCTGGAAGGGAGAGGCGCCAAAAGATATTCTGGGTTACGATGCCAGTTTGTTTATGTCTTTCCTAGGACTTTACATAGCGGAGGGTTCTACCTTTTCTAATGACAAGTGTTATCGGGTTATGATCAGTCAAACAAAACCCGAGGTACGCACAGAAATTAAATCTATTCTGTATCAAATGCAATTGAATTATGTTGAGACAGATAATGGATTTAACATAGAGAACAAAAAACTTTGGGAATATCTGACACCCTTAGGGTTACAGCCTACAAGATACATTCCTAAGGAAGTTTTAAATTTTAACAAGCATCTTCTTCATATCTTGTTTGAGTATTTGGTCTTAGGAGATGGACATCGGTGCGATATATACGTGGCTTATTATTCCACATCAAAGATTCTCATAGACCAAGTGCAAGAGATCGTTATTAAACTTGGTTTATCTGGTAACGTACGAACGAAGCATAAAAAGGGATACACCAGTTACAATAGAGGAAGAAAAGTAGTTGCTCAAAAAGATCTCTATGAAATAACAGTTCGTTTCTCTAAGAACAAGCGATTCCATGGCAGCTCCAACAAGCCTTACATCCACACCAAACCTTATAAAGGTAAGGTATATTGTGTAAGCGTTCCGAATCAAATAATCAAGGTAAGAAGAAATGGATTTGAAATTTGGTCTGGAAATAGTCTTATGGGCACTAATCCTCGCGGTGTTGTATTCTCTGAGTATTCTTTACAAGACCCTAGAGCTTATCAATATATTCGTCCCATCCTCACTGCTAATCGGGGTTGGGCTCTATTTATTTCAACTCCTCGCGGAAAGAACCACTTGTGGACTTTGGCTGAGCTAGCTCAAAGATCTCCAGACTGGTTCTATATTAAGTTGACTGTAGAAGATACGGGTCATATTCCTATGACTGAGATTGAAAAAGAGAGATCCGAAGGCTTAATGTCTGAAGACATGATTCAGCAAGAGTACTTCACTTCATTCGACATGGGCATAGAGGGCTCCTATTACTCTAAATATATAGATCAACTAAAGAGAGATAAAAGAGTCGGGGATGTTCCTTGGGAGAATGGTTTCCAAGTTCATACAGCTTGGGACATTGGAGTTAGAGATTCCACGTGCATTATCTTCTTTCAGGTCATAGGCCAAACTATCCGAATAATTGACTGTTATGAGAAGAGTAAAGTGGGGCTTGAGCACTACGCTAATATCATTAAAGGCAAACCCTATACTTATGGAAGACACATAGCGCCTCATGACATAGCTGTAAAAGAGTGGGGAAGTGGAATGACTAGAATCGAGAAGGCTAAAGAATTAGGGATTAACTTTATCACCGCAGATAATATCGAGATAGCGGATGGAATAGAAGCTTGTCGCAGCCTATTTTCAAAGATCTGGATAGATGAAAATAAATGTGCATCTCTTATTAAAGCCTTACAGAATTACAGACAAGAATACGACATTAAAAAGCAGATCTATCAACCTCGTCCTCTTCACGATTGGTCTTCGCATTTCGCGGATACATTTAGATACTTAGCAGTATCCCTTCCTAAGACAAGAGATGGGTTATCTCCGGAAGGATTAGAACAGCGTTATCAGACTGCTCGATTCGGTAATCAAGGCAATCTTCCTCACATCTTCAGAGACAGTCAATTGGGGGGCGTTCGATGAAGGGAATCTTAGAAGTGGGAATAGATATTACCCCCTGTCAAATACCTTCTGAATTTGTAAAAGAGGGTTGGGTCGACTCTTCAAAAGTCTTACCTCTCAGATACGATATGGTAGAACTAAAAGAGAATGAAGAAAGTCCGAAGGTCCGAGGCTGGTGGACGGGCCAAAGCTGGGATGGGTATAGGGTTAAAAATCAAACGTATGCTATATGGAAGAAGCATTGTAGGGAGAAATAATGGCACTTTGGAATTTCCCCGGTCAGAATAGCTTTTGGCCGGAACAATCACACGATGATCAGTCACTGAAAGAGCGGATGGAGAATACCTATGCTCAGAGTATCACTATCAATCAAAGCTTCTGGGCCGAGGCTGATATCGATACTAGGTTCAAGGCTGGAGATCAAACTCTTTGGAATGATATCTACGGAGATATGCCGTCTTTTCGTCGACGCATGTTCAATTTCAATAGAATAAGACGCGCTTGTAATATGATTACAGGTTATCAACGACGTAATCGCAAGTCTACGATTGTCACTCCCATTGAGAACTCCGATGAGAAGACCGCTGATCAGTTCACTAAGATCATGTTATGGGCGATGGAAAAAGACAATACCTTGGCAACCATTTCAGAAGGCTTTGATGGAGCTGTAACGGCCGGAATGAATCTACTTTCTGTTTGGATGGATTATCGCGATGATCCCATCAATGGAGACATCAAAGTCGATAATGTTTCGTATAACGGCTACCTAATTGACCCTTTCTTTAAGAAACAAGATTTATCCGACTGCAATTACATTTGGACCAGAAAATGGATGACTAAAGCTCAGGTTAGATCCCTTCTTCCCGACCGAAGAAACGACGTCGATAAACTTTCAGTTAATAGCAATAGAGACGGTAAGTTCCAATACATGCCTGAGTCCTATGGATATGGTGTAACCGATCTTCTTACCTACGATGAGTACTGGTATCGGGAATATAGGACTCAAAAGCTTCTAGTTGACGTGGTCACAGGCGAGACTATGGAGTGGAGAGGAGAAGATAAAGACTTAGATAGATTCTTACATACCTACAAAGAACTTACGGTGATAGATAATGAAGTTTCTACATGTAAGCTGGGCATTGTTGTCCAAGGCGAAGTCATGTATCATGGATTCAATCCGATGGGTTCTGACCTTTATCCATTTATACCCGTTTTAGGGTACTATGAACCTCAACTAGCAGACTTCCCTTGGAGAATACAAGGTGTAGTTCGAGGACTTAGAGATGCTCAATATCTTTATAACAGACGTAAAGTTATTGAACTTGACATTCTAGAGTCCCAGGTAAATTCTGGATTTAAATATAAAGAGAATGCTCTAGTTAATCCATCTGATGTTTTCTTGCAAGGACAGGGAAAAGGAATCGCTCTTAAGCAAGAAGCTAACATGGCAGATGTAGAACCTATTCAAGCTCCAGCTATTCCTCAATCTATGATAGAGCTTTCTAAACTTCTTGGTGATGAGATCCAACAGATATCAGGAGTTAATGAAGAGCTTCTAGGATCAGCTGAAGATGATAAGTCTGGAGTTTTATCTATGCTTAGACAAGGGGCAGGTCTAACGACCCTTCAAGTATTATTTGATCAGTTAGACTATTCTCAAAAGCTACTTGGAAGAGTCTTTGTCTCTCTAATTCAATCCAACTTCTCTCCTGGAAAAATCCAAAGAATTATCAATGAAAAACCTTCCGAACAGTTTTATAATAAAGCTTTCGGTAAATACGACGCGTCGATTGAGGAAGGCCTTAATACGACTAACCAACGTCAAATGCAATTCAAACAACTTCTCGGTTTAAGAGAAATTGGAATCCCTGTACCAACAGACCTCTTAGTGCGTGCATCAACGATTCAAAACAAAGAAGAACTCGTGGAAGCGATCGGTGCGCAAGAAGAGAGCCAGAAGCAAATGCAAGAAATGCAAATGCAAGCTGCCATGCGTGAGCAGCAGGCTAAAACCAAAGACCTCGATGCACGAGCCGAGGCAAACGCTGGGCTAGGACTCGAACGAGCGTCCCGCGTTGTTGAAAACCGTGCACTAGCTGTAGAACGTCTTGCTGAGTCGGAAAAAGACAGAGAGCTAGGTACCCTTCATAAGGTAAAAGCTATGAAGGAGCTTGAATCTATGGATCTAAATCAATTGGAACGTCTATTCCAGTTGACTGAACAGATGAAAGAACGAGAAAGTCTTTCTGAAGTTCAAGATAAAATGAGTGTACAAACCCCTAACATTGAAGAAATAGCAGTTTCTGCTAAAGGAGAACCAAATGGTTAAAAAATACCATCAAGATGCTAAGGATCGTCATGACGAATCTGTAGGCATGAAAAGATACGAAAGATCAAGAGAGCATGGAACAGGCTTTTACGGCATGTTGTCAGAAGACCATTCTGCTCCAGCTAACCTTCCACAACACGTGGTTCATAAGTTCTATCCTAAGTGTGATGAATTCATGGGTTCTAAGCTAGATGACACAATCCGTGGTCTAGATGATACTCGTAGTGAAGACATTGATCTTATGGAAAAGCATGAATCAAAAGTTAAATATTAAGGGTTAATATGGCTATGCCAAGACCTCAAGGCAAGGCATTCGAAATCGCACAAGATACGGTTCCGGGCTTGCATCATACTAAAGACAAACCGAGCGCCTTGAAAAATACAGGCCAAGATGGTTCTATGTCTGAAGTTGAGATAAAACAAACAAATAATATTTCAAATAAGGAAAGTTAGTTATGAAAAGACAAAGTTTTAATGATAGACTCGACGATTCCTTGGGTGCTAGACATCCAGGACCCCATAAAGAATCGATGAAAGATCGTAGAGATGAGTCTAAAGGAATGGAAAAGAAAGCTACAGGTCACGCTTATGCCGGTGATAAAGCTATGGATAAGCAGTATGATAGTCATATGGCTCATGCTCACCATAAATATATGGCTGCTAAGCATCGCAAAAAAATGCACAAGAAGTAGTAATAGTAGGGGTTTCGGCCCCTATTTCATAAAGGATAAATATTATGCCCTTTAAATCAGAAGCTCAAAGAAAATATTTTAGAAGTCAGCTTCCCCATCTAGCAGATGAATGGGAATCACATACTCCTAAAAAGAAGTTACCAAAAAAAGTTAAGACTGGAGTCCAGAATGGCCTTAAAAAGAAAAGTCCCATCAAGAAAAAAGTTAGTAAAAAAGTCACCAAAAAAGCGTGCTGTAAAGGCTGCAAAGAAAATCATTCTTGCGAAGGGAATAAAAGTAAAGCGAGGAGTAGAGTCCAAGCTAGAAAAAAAACCCGGAGGAAGTAATGTTGGAGAATATAAAAAAGTTTCTAAGGGGAAGTTCTGTGGTCCTAGTGGCGGTTCTCCTAAGGCTAGCTATCCTGTTAATTCTGCGAAACGCTGTCGTGCCGCTTTAGCTTATGCTCACAATGCTCCTAATCCTTCAGGGATAAGATCGTGCGTCCGCCAAAAATGCAAGGGTAAGGTTAAAGAGTTTGAAAAGAAGAAGTGATAATCCAATGTCCCTCTTGTAAGATACAGACCAAAGACTCCACCTACCCTGAGGAAGGATATTCTACTCCCATTTGTTCTTTTTGTTCACAATCACGTACTCATAAAGAAATCCTAGACTGGCAAGTATCCAATTTAGAGCAGATTCCTCCTGAGTTTTTTCCTGTTGTATTTAGACATTTCTATAGGTATCTTTGTAGTCAACTTAAAGATATAAGTAGTGGAGAATATGGTAGAGACAATAGGAAAAATAGCGACTGATCTGCAAGTCAAAGCTGATATGCAGACTGATTCTATAGAACTGCAAAGAGAAATGCTTGACGGCTCGAATTCTGAAAAGTCATTTGAAGATGAAGTAAGGTTTACCATTAATAGAGGTCTTAAAGACAGTGAAATTAATGGAGATTTCTTCGTCGTGGTATTGACCAAGAAAGAGCGTCTATTAAAAAACGTTCTTCGGAATTACTTCTTTTATAGACAATCGTGTCCTACTCCTGAATTTGATCAAACGGTTTACCATTATCACCGAAAAGTAGATGAGGCGGAAAATCTATGGACCGTTCCTAATAATGCAGCATGTCGTTTTCTTCCAGAGCTAAGTAAAGACTTGCCTGAAGATCAGATGAGACTTGTTTATATGGTAGAGGCCTTTAATAACGGAGACTTAGACAGACTATGTTCTAAGCTTAACCTTAAAAAAGAATCAAAGATTCTTATAACTCCCTAACTACTAATCTTCTACTTATTTCTACTGATTTAGTAATAACCGTATATTTATTTGTAGTTAAATATTTAATTATTTATACTTATGGAAGGTATTTTCGCATAGCCAGCGTCATGGTCATACCCACTCGACGTACCGCGTTAACGTCAAACGCAAAGGAGATATATGGACGAACCAACTTTGAACGTAGCTGAAGAAATTCAGCAAGAGGAAGCCGTTCAGCCTCAAACAGACCAAGAGTCTGAGTCTAATATTCCCGAAGGTTCATCTCAGGAAGAGAAGAGGGCTACATCGAAAGATGAGAACTTTATCAGACTAAGAGAAACCAAGGAGCAGCTTGAGAGAGAGAATAGAGAGCTTAAGCAATATTATCTGAAGATGCAAGCGAAGGAATCCCCTAAAGAAGAGGATGATTTCAACGTAGAAGATGATGATATAGTAGAAGGTCGAATTGTTAGAAAGCTTCATAATGAGATTAAGGAACTGAAGAAATTCAGAGATTCTTATAATCAAGAGAAGCAGGCTAGTATACCCGATCGTCTCAAATCTAAGTTTTCTGATTTCGAACAAGTTGTAACTCCTGAAAATGTAGAGAAATTAAAACAAACCGAGCCAGAGCTTTATGCTTCTATAACGGCTGGGGGAGATCTCTATAATAAAGGCGTTTCGGCTTACAAGACGTTGAGGGCGATTGGTATTGTGAAAGATGATCCATATGTATCAGAGAAAAAACAAGTGCAATCTAACACTGAAAAGCCTGTGTCATCACAAGCAATTCGGGGTCAGGGCGCCTTGTCCGACGCAAATATCTTTGCTCAGGGATTGACTCCGACTTTAAAGAAACAACTCCAAAAAGAAATGGAGGAGGCTTCTAAGGCTCGATAACTCGAGGTATTAGATGACTACAACAACATCCATCTTGTCCGCTCCGGTTCAGCAGAGTTTTTCTTACAAGCTTTTGTCTGTTCCAGTGCCGAACATGATTTATAATATACCTGCGATGTATAAGCAAATGCCCCGTAATGGTGGTACAACACTTAGAATGCGCAGATATGATCCTTTGGCAACAGCCACAGTTCCATTAGGGAACACAGGGGTAACACCTCCACCACAACTACTAACCGCGGTCAACATTGACGCGACGATTGATTTTTACGGGACATACATACTGCTAAATGAGCAAGTAACCCTTCAGAATCAAGACCCTGTTCTTAATGAAGCTGCTCAAAGATTGGGAATATCCCTTAACGTACTGGGGGATATAAAACTTGACCTGAATACCTGGGAAAATCTAAAGGCTGCATAGCCCAAGACAACCCGAGGGAACTTGAACATCTTAAACACCTTTTTTATTTAGCTTATGAACTTCTTCGACAATCAACTCTCTTTTGGAAATGACAGCTTCCATGCGTTCTTTAAACGCATTGGAATGTCTATCTCCTCCATTAGGGATAATAGTTTTGTTGAATTCTATAAGCTGCTCACAGACCTGTTTTTTTCTAGTCCTGAGAAAAACATATATTCTGTTAAGGATAATAAGAAGAGATTTAGACTGAAGAGACCAAATTGCTACAGCGCGTTTGTTTCTCTTTATATGTACGAAAGAAATGTTGCCACCAAACCTATCCATAAGCCAAGGAAAAATGGGATATCTTGTATTTCCTATTTCAAGAGAAGTATGATAGACCTTATTAGGTTTATCAGGCGGCTTCCAGGATTTGATCCTAAAAGTACCTTCTGCTTCAATAAGACCCGCGAGATAAGCAAAATCTTGATCGGTCGGAATTATGGATGGTTTAGTAGATTTGATTTTATTAATCAATTCTTCTGTAACAAAATCTCTCATTTTATTTCTCCTGCATATTTCTATGAGTTTTATACGGTGTTTAAAAGTTTGCTGCCCAACAGCTTGATAATTGGATCCTTCAAGTATCCAGCAAGATAAGCAAATTCTGTAGTCATGAGATACATGATACAGTCAAACTGAAAAGATGTCAAGACCCGCAGAGACTAAGCGGTCGAGATGCTGATAAACAGGCATATGCGATAGTCCGACCCCATGGGAAATCATGGGAGGGAGGAATAACAAGACTCCCCGCTGCATTTTTAAATGTAGTCAGTATTCGTTTTAAAAACGAAGAAAGTAACAGAAAAAGCAGACAAACAGAGGATGAATTAACTCGTAATATGCTTGCATCTACGGCTTCTTTCATCAATGCAACGGGTGGTACTAATGGAGACAATCCTACAGAACTAACTCGTTCAGACGTAGATGATGTTATTCGCACATTAGCTGATAACAATGCATATACAATTTCTGCGAACATTCGTGGAGAAGACAGATTTGGTACAGCACCGGTACGAGATGCATATTTCGCACTGGCTTCTACTAAATTGATTGGTGACTTAGAGAATGTACAGGGATTTATTGCTAAAGCCCAGTACCCTTCTCCAATGGAAGCTTTAAGAGAAGAATGGTGTTCCATTTCTAACTTAAGATTCTTAGTATCCTCTATTGGCTCAGTTTCAGTGGGCGCATCTAACCTCGGTGCTGACGTTTATAACGTCTTCAATGTAGGTATGGAAGCATTCGCTGTTATCGAACAAGATGGTTACAGCTCACAGTTCTTATATCGTCCACCTATTTATGATGGTCCTTTAGCGCTTAACGCTTCAGTAGGATATAAGATGGCACAAGTACCACGTATCACCAACGATGCATGGATCATTAATCTACGTACAACCCTAGCAGCATAAGGAGGCTATAATGGACAACACAATTATCCAACAAGGCCGCTTTACTTCTACGGGAGAAGCGGTAGAATTACAAATCCGATCTGATGTAGATTGGATGCGAGTAATAAACTATACGATTGCTGATGCTGATCAAACAGCCGCTATCGGTGTAGAGTATTACTGGCAGAGAGGTATGGCAGCAGACACTGGGATTTCTTATTTGAAATCAAATGCAGCAGCAGCGGCTAACTTAACGAATGCGATGGCATCAGGTGGTTTTACACTTCTTGATACATCTGATTCACCTCTTGGTCCTATTAATGCCACAATCACAGCTATCAGTGCAGCAGCACCTCCTGTTTCAACAAATACGGGTGTGAATGCTTTATCTGCTGGCGATGTAGTAAGATTGACTAATGTAGCAGGAGCTCAACAATTAGGTGGACTAGACTTTACAGTAGGGAATGCAACTCTTTCCGATACTACTTTTAGTCTTGATTATATGCCTTTAATTGTAGCGGGTACAACAGGGTCTTGGAGAAAAGTAAATTTCCAACCTCAGTTCTATCCTAGACATAGAGCTATTAGCTCTATCTCAGCGGCTCAAAGTGCAGTTGTTATTATGACTGTTACCCATGGGTTTACTGTTGGACAAGAGGTAAAACTCGTGGTTCCTGCAGCTTATGGAATGGTACAAGCAGATTCTCTTCAAGGTAAAATTACAGCAATAAATACAGCGACTAACTCTATTACACTAGATATCGATTCTAGTGCTTTTACAGCTTTTGCGTTCCCTGTTTCTGCTATAGTTCCTTTTAGTCCTGCTTTAGTCGTTCCAGTGGGACAAGCAGTTGAAGGTACAACAAGCAATCTATTAGATGATGCGACAATAAATACTTCATTCTTAGGAATGAAATTAGCAGCTGGTACAGCAAGTCCAGCGGGCGCTAATGCTAATGTAATTTACTGGGTAGCTGGTAAATCCTATAGTGTAAGTAACGCTTAGATAAACTTTAGAGGGGAGAAATCCCCTCTTTTCATACAGTGGAGACGATATGACAACAATAATCAAACAACAGCCTAACAGGCGTAAGATCACCAGTACCGAGATGAATAAACTCAGAGAAGCAGATCACAAAATGGTGAAGGGCATATTCAGATGTTATGAGCCAAGAGGTGGTTCTTTTACTTTTAATTTTAAAAAGTATAAGGGTGATAATGTCTTAAAGTATACTATGGTCGATGGCGAAACCTACGATGTTCCAATCATGGTCGCTAAACATTTAAATCAAAACTGTTGGTATCCAAGACATACCCACATTCAAGATATGAATGGAGTACCCATGGTAAATCAGGGCAAGAAAGTACAGAGATGTAGTTTTGAAAGTCTAGAATTTTTTAGGGAAGAAGAATGAGCACACTCGGTCTAATACGAAATAAAGTTAGAAGATTGACGGGGCGTCCCTCGGAGCAACAGATAACACTTGCTCAAGTGGATGAATACATTAATACGTTTTATCTCTATGACATGCCTGAGACTCTCCGTCTTTTTGATCAAAAGACTATTTTTCAATTCATGACCGAAGCGAACGTCGACACGTACGATATGCGTAACCAAATGGTTACCGATGATGCGGGAAGTTCTACTCTTTATCGAGCAGCCGATGTTTATAATAACCTTATTCCTCCTGCTTACGTAGCTGGATATCAGGTAATGTGGACTCAGTCCAGAGAACAGCTCTTTATCCAATATCCTGCAATCGCTCAGTTAAATCAAACGTTAGAGGGAGATGGAACAGCAGGTCCTTATAGTGTTACTTTTGCCAATACTCCTATCTTACAAAGATCTGTCTCAGTCGGAGCCATTGATAATACCGAAACAGTTATCAATCTAGTAGATGAGCCAGTGAATAGAAGAGATGGGGACTTGTATCCTATAAATACAATGGTACCCACCGCTATATCTCCTTTTGATATCAACTATCTAACGGGGGTTGTCACTGTAACTTTTTCTAATGCAATACCTATAGGGAATGAAATCTCTTTTAGTGGTGTTCCTTATGTGGCTAATAGACCCCAAGCCATCTTATTTTTTGATAACATCCTGACGATGCGTCCTATTCCGGATGCGAGTTATCTAATACGGATCGATGCTTATAAGCGACCCACCTCTTTACTAGCTACTAATACGAATCCGCAGTTAACTCAGTGGTGGCAATATATAGCTTTTGGTACAGCTTTAAAGATATTTGAAGATCAACAAGACATGGACGGCTATAATCAGATAATGCCGATGTTTATGAAACAAGAAAGTCTTGTCTTAAGACGGACAATTGTTCAGCAAACTAACCAAAGAACTAGTACTATTTATACAGAAGGACTCTCGTTTCCTTATGGTAATAATAACAATCAATTTTAGGAGGCTCAATGGCCTACGTTCCCACCACTCCTAGTGGCCCTTCCGAAGATCCTTCTCAAAGCCAACCCAAAATTACTGCTAACTTTGAAGGCATAAGCACCTTTGTACAAGTTAATCATGGAAACTTTGACGATCCGGATGAGGGCAAGCATTTATTTATGCAAATGCCGGTTCAAGGAGCAGCTCCTACTACAGGAGCAACTGAAGGAGCTTTATACACTAAAACTCTAGCAGCTCAAGCAGAGCTTTATTACCGTAAACAAAGTTCAGGAGCGGAAGTGCAAATGACAGGACCTTTTACTGCTGCTGCTAATGGCTTAGTAACTCTACCTGGTGGGCTCATCATTATATGGGGCACAGCCTCATCTGGAAACGGACTTCCAGTAAGCTACCATACGGCTTTTCCTACAGCTAGTTTTACAGTCCAGGTAACGCAAAATACCACGGGAGCACTAGCGGTAGGAGCGGTAGTTGTAGATAATACTCAATTTACTTTTTTTTCTAATCCTCCTAATGTAGTGAGTTTCTCGTATTTAGCTATAGGTAACTAATGGCCCTTAAACCTTTTCTAATAGCTCCAATCAATGGGGGTTTAATAAACAATTTAGAGCCCTGGTTATTACCAGAGGACGCCTTCTCTGTATTGAATAACGCTTATGTTTGGAGAGGAAGGGTTAGGAAGAGATTTGGTACAGCTTTACTAGGGGATACGGATTTACTTTCTAGGCTAAGAATTGACCTAGGAAATACGGATGCATCGGGAAATTTAGCTTTAACAAATATTCCTGGTATTCAATTAGAAGTGGGAATGATGTTTAGTTGTGGAACTAATATTTTTACTGTTACCGTGGTTCCCACTGTAGGTTTGACTTCTCCAACTCTTTCTACTACTTCTCCTTCCACTGGAACAGTTGAATTTACTTCTACCCCTCCTAATTTATATAAATTTTCTATTGGTGGTTCAGATGGTACTATAGCTAGTACGGCAGTGTATTTCTATCCGGCTACTCCGGTCATGGGACTTAGACAAAGAGAGCTAGGAACTATAAATGTAGAAGAAACAGTGGGTTTCGATACACAATTTAGCTACATTAGATCGGGGGGTGGTTGGGAGAGATTAGATACAGCATCCACTGGGATTTGGACAGGAAGCGATTCAGATTTCTTTTGGTCAGTTAATTATCGAGGAGTGAATTTGTATGAGACAGCGTTGTATGTAGTGAATGGTGTGCAAGCTGATGGAATTAGATTTCTTCCTCAAGGATCGACTGCGTGGACACCTATAAATCCACAAACTACAGTACTGGCAACGTTTAAGTTAAATAGTGGTAAAATAATTATAGGATTTAAAAATAGACTTATAGTGTTAAATACTTTGGAGACGGTAGCGGGATTGCCCCGACAATTCAAAAATAGAGCTCGTTGGAGTATAAACGGTGACCCGACGGTTGAGGCCACTTCATGGAGAAGTGATATAAGGGGACAAGGAGGATATAACGATGCGACTACCACGGAAGCTATCGTTACTTGTGAGTTCATCAAAGATCACTTAATTGTATATTTCGAAAGATCCACCTGGGAATTAGTTTATACGGCCAACAAAGGTCTTCCATTCGTCTGGCAAAAGATTAATAGTGAACTAGGAGCCGAAAGTCGATTCTCGGTTATTGGATTTGATAAGGAGGCTTTAGGGGTGGGAAATGTAGGTGTTCATGCTTGCAATGGAACCAATGTAGAAAGAATCGATCAGAAGATTCCCGATGAAGTTTTTAAAATACATAACGGAAATGATGGGCCAAAGCGAGTCTATGGAATAAGAGATTACTACAACGAACTTGTTTACTGGACTTTTCCGAGTGCTACTCACAACCCCACTTATCCTAACCGGGTATTAGTTTATAATTACCAAAATAAATCATGGGCCTTTACTGACGATTCATTTACATGTTTCGGGTACTTTCAAGAAGATTCGGATTTAACCTGGGCATCTGTAGGAAGAATATACGGTACTTGGGAGAAATGGAATACTCCATGGGGATCCGCTACTAATCAAAGTCAGTTTGCAAATATATTAACTGGAAACCAGCAAGGGTTTACACACTTGATAAAGCCGGGTCGATCATCTAATTCCCAATCTCTTTATATCACAGCTATGACTCCGGCTACATCTACTATTACATGTCCTAATCACAATTTACAGACAGGGGATTATATCCTTATTGAAGATTCCCAAGGAGTTACTGATCTAAATGGTATTGTTGTAAGGGTTTCTGGGCCCATTGGAGGTGTTGATAGTTTTCCAATCGATACTTCTTTCACAGGAACATATACAGGAGGAGGTAAAATTACTACCGTTTCTAATATCGATATTAGAAGTGTACAATTTAATCCTGGTACTCCAACAGGTCTTCAGTTTGCTATGCCTTACATTGATTTACTATTAGATAAAACAGAAGAAGGTGAGGTTTCAGTTGATTATTTAATAGATTCTACTATTGGATGGACTATTCAAAGTCAGATCGAAAACCAGGAAGCGGGTAATGGAGAACCAACCGTACTACTAGGGAATAATATTCTATTTACTAAACCGGAAACAAATAGTACTTATCAAACTCAACAAGAAAGAATTTGGCATAGATATTATGTTCAAACGGAAGGACGAATGATTCAACTCAAATTATACATGTCCGACTCACAGATGAGGAATCTATCTATTTCCAATAGCAACTTTCAGCTTAATGGAATAATACTTTACGTCGAGCCTACGGGGAGGATAATTGGATAGTGTCTTCTAACTTCGAAGGAAATACAAGCAACTTACTTCCCAATACTTTTTTAATTCCCCAGGATCCAGTTCAAAAAGATTTAATGTTGAGACGGTATCTAGATCAAATAGCTACTGCGGTTAATGATAAGGACTCTGCTATTTATGATGGTTTAGAAACTATAACAGGACAACAGTTTTATCCAACTTTTCCTGGCACAGAATCAACCAACTCAGTTTACAGAGAAGTTTATCGAAAAGTAATTGATTGCGGTACGCTTCCTTCATCAGCTTCTTCCACTACTGCGCATGGAATAACAACTACACAAGACTTTACTTTTGTTAAGATATATGGAACCTCAACCGATCCTGGCGTGTCAACTATCACTTCTTCTATTCCTCTACCTTACATGAATACTACTACCCCTGGAGATTCTGTAGAGTTGTCGATCAATGCTACGGATGTTATCATTACTACTACTACGGCTAACTACGCCGCTTACACTAGAACGTTCGTCGTCCTCGAATGGATGACTCAACTTTAGGAGCTTAACATGGCCTTTTTAGATTTTCTCCTTGGGAAGAAAGAAAAAACAGAACAAGTCCCAAGATTTACCCCTCAACAACAAGGTCTTCAAAACGACGTTATATCTGGTACTCAGCAAGGTCTTCCTCAAGCCTTTCAATATCTTCAACAAATACTCGGTGATAGTCCCGAACTGATGGAGCAATTTCAAGCTCCTGCAATGAGACAATTCAACGAAGATATTATTCCATCTATAGCCGAAAGATTCTCTTCTATGGGTTCTCAAAAGAGCAATGCCTTTGGACTAGAGCTAGGACAAGCAGGGGCGGGTCTAGCAGAGAACTTAGGAGCTCAGCGAGCGAATCTAAAGGGTGGAGCCGTTAATAGCTTACAGGGTCTTCTAAACCCCAGTATGCAGTCATCCTTTGAAAACAATTTCCGTCCGGCTACTTCCGGGCTATTAGGCGGTGCTTTGTCTAATGCTTCTCAAGGGCTAGGCCAAGCGGGTGGGATGGCTGCTATGATGAAATTATTACCAATGCTAGGAATCCTATAGGTTATTTATGATCGTTACCCCTCAACATGATTATGGTGAAGAACTCGGACAAGCGTTGGGCGGTGGGTTTTCTTCCGGAGCTAATCAACTTATGAAATTTAAGTTGCAGAGTATGCTTAGGGAAAGTATGAAGGCGAAAGAAGCTCAGAAGCCTTTTTCTATGTTGGATATGGGCAATAATTTAGTTCGAACTGGTATGGACAAAGATTTGGTTTCATCCATTGATGGACATAAACTGAACGACATGGCGCAGCTAGCCTCAAATTATTCCAAAACTATGTCTCGAGATGACGCTTTGTTAAAAGCCAGGGATGAAATATTAGGGATAGGCAAAGAGTCCCAACTCTCTCAAATTCTGGGAGGAGGTGAACCAGCCGACTCCTGGGGAGATGTTTTGAAAAAAGCATATACCGGAGGAAACATTGGGAGGGGAATTTCCGCTTCTAAAGGTGAAGGAGCCGAATCGTTTAAAGAGAGAACCTCATTAAAAAATCCAACCTTCCTTCAAGAACTGGTTCACGATGGGAATAGGTTGGTAGCGGATTCCCCCTCTCTAGCAGTCGGTGGGGCTTTAGGATTCGCTGCAGGAGGACCCGGGGGGATAGCACCAGGATCTATAGGATTTAATCGGGCTTTAGAAACAGGGTTAGAAGAGTATCAAAAATATATAGATAAAGGTAAAAAAGGTTCGTTTAAAGACTTCTTAGTTTCCTCCGGTAAGACAGCCCTATCCGGAGGAAAAGGAACGGCCCAAGGTTTATTGCTCAATTACCTAGGTCCCCTGTCGGTTTTGGATAAGATTCCGGGAGGAAAGAAACTACTAAATATGACCGGAGGTAAGGCGGTTTCGTCTTTGATCAATACTGCATCCAAAGCGGGGATCTTTTCTGCTGGTAGTTCAGCTATAGAAGGAGAGATGCCTACTCTCAGACAATTTGGAAAAGATCTGGCTTTGTTTGCAGGATTTGATCTCCTCCGTGTAGCCAATCCCAAAGCTCGTAATGCACTTAATAAAATGAGAAAGAAGGGATTGGGTGGGGAGGAACTTGGAAATAAGATTAAAGAAACAGCGGAGTCCAAAGGCTACGACCTAAACAAATCGGGTGATATTGAAAGAGTAGTCAGGGACATTACCGAAGAAGCCTCCCCCAAGGGAGAAGTCCTAAGAGAAACTATTAAAGAGCAGCCGATCAAGCCCCAATCTCCTAAAGAAGTTGCTAAGAATTTAAAAAACCGTCCCTTAGATGAATATATAAAATGGGATGAAGATTATAAATCTCAGAAGGATTCTCCCTTAACAACGCGCGAAGAAACGAAGAGATCAGTTGCGGGGGAAAATGCACAAGAAAACCGAAGAAGGCTAAAAACACTTCAAGATGATTTATCTCATATCCAGGAGACTTTATCCAACCCTAAAATAAAACCAGAACCTCGAGCTATGGCTGAGGTGGCTAAGGCTGGGACAGAACAACAAATAAAGCTTCATGAGAAAGCAATAGAAGAGCAGAGTTCGATTGAAAAAACGGGTAAAAAACCATTTAGAGAGCACGAAGTTTTAGAAGGGATCGACAAGCATATAGAGGAACTGAGTCAGGCTGCTGAATTTCCTCAAGGAGAAATGGCCCATAAATATAAGAATTGGTTTGAAAGAGACCAGAAATATATTGATAAACTTTTTGAACTAAAAGAAAAAGGAGAAATTCCAGAAAAAGCCTTTAAAGATCACTATATTAAAGTACTGGATATGTATAAGAAGGGATACAAGGAAGCCTGGGAAAGATCGAATGATTTTTATAAAGATATGAAGCCTTTTACTAAGGGAGCGTTAAAAGAACACATCGGGAAGGAAGTTCCTGTTATGGAGAGGTATAGAAATCTACTAGAAAATAATATGGATATAAATGAAGCTAAAATTAAGCTTCAAAAAGACAAGTACAATTCCCTTTCCCAACTTAAAAAGCCTTTAGTTAAACACCATCTTAAAACGATGAGGAACGATCTTAAGTCCATTCAAAATGATTATGTTAGACAGATAAAATATGCCGACGATTTAACTAAAAAAGTTGAAAGTCAATTCAAGAAGAACCTTGAACCTTTCGAAAAAGATGTGACTAACGTGACAGAAAAAAAACTACACAACTTATCTCGAAAAGGAAAAGTTCCTTATGAAGACGTTAAGAAAGCCTATAAGGAATCTCAGTCAATTGGAGAGGATCTATTTGAAAGCCTTAAAAAAGGAAAGATCTCTCATGAGTTTCAGCCTAAAATTAAAAAGTTCTTTTCTAAAAACCCTAAATTACCCAAAGCAATGGCAGGTGGGCTTATATTAGGAAGTATACAAGAATGGGTTAAGAGTCTAACGGGCATTCATGTCCCAATAAGTGCTCTTTCATTTGCGTTTGGAGGAAACAAATGGTTTCAACGTATGAGATACGGAGCAGCCTTGATGTTTGGCATAGGAAAACAAATTCTCAATAAACTGGGGACCGCATCTCAGAGAAGAAAATTCGAAAAAGCCAATACCTTTGAAGAAAAACAAAAGATAATTAATGAACTCATTCAAAAAGGATGGAGTAGACAACGTCGCAAGAAGGTTATTCCGAGTTCATAGCTACTTTTACCTGTGCCCACCATCCCTTATAGTCTTCAGTAGGGTCGATTGTTACATCCTTAAACACACTCACTATCCAAATAGTAAAAATTATTCCAGCAGTTGTCATGTCAATTCCCCCTTATTTTTTCTTCTTTAGCTATCTGCTCGGTAACGGCTTGTAACACATACTTCGTCATAGACATGTTTCTATAGGTGGCATGAAGTTTAATTTTAGTATGAATATCCTTATGGATACTCATTAGCAGTATTTTAGTAGATTTTATCATATATAAATATATAACATCAACGGTTATTAATTGCCAATTTAAATCTTAAGTTATATAATTAATATTTAATTTTAATTACTCCTTTGAGGAACCATGGCAAAAATAACCCAATCTTACGGATTCGATAATCCACTACAAGAAGTCTTCCCAAAACCTATCGTTAGTAATAGGGCTCCTACTACTACTGATAAGAAATTTCCAATCGGGCAGCAATGGGTCAATAAAACAGCAGGTACTTTTTATGGGCTTTCATCAGTGGTTGCTGGCTCAGCTGAATGGGAAGTTCTTGGTGGCTCTGGAGGCGATGTAAACACACTTACTGGTACAACTGGTGGAGCGGTTCCTCCAGCTGCTGGAACCATTAACCTTGCTGCCGGTACTGGTATTGCGATTGTCGGAGATCCGGGAACAAGTACATTAACCTTTTCATCAGCGGGTACTGCGGCCGAGAGCTTGACAGGTGACAGTGGTGGTGCAGTCTCAGCTACTGCTAACAACATTTCATTACTCTCTGGAACAGGAATGAGTATTATAGGTGATCCAGGTACAAGCACCCTTACCTTTACATCAGCTGCATCTTCTCCAGAGACTTTAACAGGAAATAGCGGTGGAGCCGTCAGCGCCACACTTAATGACATAAGTCTTATTGGGTCAGGTGGTGTATTAGTTACTGGGAATCCTGGAACTAGTACGTTAACGATTACCGCTCCAGGTGGAAGTGCATTCCCTGTTTCAGCTTACACTGTTGGAATCGTAGGAGAAGCTGATTATCAAACTATCGCTGCAGCCATTACAGCGGCGACTGCTACTGGAGGGACCATCTATATACAGGATGGAACGTATAGCGAAAACCTAACCTTAGTTTCTGGGGTTAATTTACGAGGGAACGACGGAACTTCGGTAATCATCTCAGGTATCCATGTGCCTCCTGCCACTGGATCATTAACTATAGAAAACATAGCTATGACTGGAACTTCGGCTATCTTTTCTCTAGCAACTCCAATTTCACCGACACTGATCTTAAAAGGGGTAAACATTTCCCTTATTAATGGTATTTGTTTTGAGTTGGCTGCTATGAGTGGAACCATCCTTATGTTAAATTGTACTAATCTGGGTACAACGATTGATGCCATTCTAGATTGCACCTCCGGTTGTACCTTTATTGCAAAGGATAGTACTTTAGGAGAAGGAACAACTCCTTTCACTAATACCGATGGAGAAAGTAGTTTCTATAACTGTACTGTTTCTTGTCCTATCTTAGTCGATGGTATTGGAATAGGTTTAGTCGATTTCTGCAGTTTAGAAGGTACATTTACAACTGCTGGAAGTGCTGTTTGTCGAGTAAGCCATACTAACATTGATACGGTCGCATCCGATTGTGTGACTCATAACTCTACCGAAATTCTTACTGTCGATGAGTCTACCCTAAATTCTGGTGGTACGTACGCAATCGGAGGAACAGGTAGCGGGATCGTTTATATAACCTCAAATACCTTCTTCAGTCCTCCAGATATTCAATCCTCTTTGACTAACATTAACGGTTATACTTCCATTTCAAATTCTTATAGAACAAGTGATCCTGCCAATGCAGTTCTAATAGAAGATAATGAAGTTACGGGATTTGGTGCAGGAGCTGATGTTGACATTCTCTTAACTCCTAAAGGTATTGGTAAAATTAAATCTTCTTCGGACGTGGCTTTAATTACTGCGGGGACTTCATTAGTTGTGACCGGAGGAGCCGCAACCGACTTTATTGGTTCAGGGGTTCTAGTTAATGGAACTGTCACCATTCTTAACACTAACATTGCTGTAAACGATGTAGTTTTAATCACTCGTGTAAGTGGAGCCGCTTCCACAACTTTAGGTGAGTTAAGTGTAGTTATTACAGCGAATACTAACTTTGTTGTTAACTCTTTACAAACAGCTGTTCCCGGATCGATAGAAAGCAACGATGTCTCAACTTTTACTTACTTTATCGTTAAATACGTGTAATTACAGGAGTCTATAATGTCATATGGAAAAAGAGTTTTATTTGAAACTTTACGAGAGGAGTCGTTCTCTTTTACGGCTGCTACTTATAAGGCATTTGGTGATCCCTTGTCTAATTCTTGCAGACAAATAAGATTTACTAACGAGATGGATGAACCGATGTATATTTCATTCGACGGTACTAATAATGTAGAAAGAGTAGCCACTAACAGTTACGTCTTATGGGATTTTTGTTCCAATAAAGTAAACGATGGTGGATTTTTCCTTGGAAAAGAAACTCAGATATATATTAAAAATGCCTCGGGAGCACCCACTTCCGGAGTCTTTTATGCTACTGTAGTCTATGGTAAAGGAGATAACTAATGTCTAATGCAGGAATTGTTTCTTCAACGGTTACATCAGGTACCTCATCTATAAATCTTCAAGTTTTTGAATCCTCTGGAGTCTATACTCCTACCTCTGGTATGACTCATTGTATCATAGAATGCGTCGGTGGGGGTGGCGGCGGTGGCGGAATTGCCAATTCCACCGTAGGAAATACTGGAACCGCTGGGTCTGGAGGTGGTGCAGAATATACTAAAACTTTTGCTACGGCTGCGACAATCGGAGTTTCTCAAGTGGTCACTGTCGGTGTATTAGGTGAAGCTGGGACGGACGCAGACGGAAACGGGGCAAATGGTGGTACGACCTCCTTAGGGACTATTATAACTGCAATTGGAGGTTCGGGTGGAACTGGCGGAAAAGGGGCTGCGGGCGGAATCGGTGGTACGGGTGGAACAGGTGGTTCCATTACTATCCGAGGGGGTAACGGTGCAAGCGGAGAAGTAGGAATTAGCATTAACATATACGTGACTCAAACTTCTGGAGGATGTTCTTTTTTCTCCCCTAAAAGTGACGGAGGAAAAATTAATCTATCTAAAGTTGGATCTCCGGCTATTGATTACGGTCAAGGCGGTGGTGGAGGGATAAGTTTCAACAACCAAGGAGCTGCTGCAGGCGGAAGAGGATTTTCTGGGGTAATTGTAATAACGGAATTTATATAAAATGACAGTACCGGGTGGATCACCATTAAATTACCAAGTTAATTCCCAGTCTCCATTAAAGAGAGTCTCTCTTAATAGAGCTCCTACCACTAACGACTCTAAGAATTTTAGAGAAGGAGACGAGTGGCTCGATAAGTCTTCCGATGATTGGTATAAACTCGCTGATATTACCGGAAATACTGCTCTTTGGGTTCTCATTGGAGGAACAGCAGGAGCAGCGGAAAGCTTAATCCCCGATTCCGGAACTAGCCCAGTTGTTCCAGATGCTAGTAATGAAATCACTCTTACAGGTTCCAATGGAGTTACCACGGTAGGAGGAACTAATTCAGTTACATTTACGACAACCAATGGAGAATTAGCCACTAAGTTTCTTCCTGATTCAGGCACAACTCCGGTAGTCCCGGATGCAACAGGGGAAGTCACTTTAGCAGGCGGTACCAATCTAAATACTGTTGGGACACTTAATACCCTAACGACCAACTTAGATGCTACCATTACCCTTACCCAAGTAAACGCTACAACTTTTGATACCAACGTCGCTGCAGCAGGTCTCACAGCTAGCGGAACAACTATTTCCACTGACGGAACAGATGCGAATATCTCTATAACCATGACTCCTAAAGGGTCAGGTACTGTTAACCCTTCTGCCTTGAGTGTTAACTCAGCTTTTACCTTTCCCACTACAGATGGTACAAATGAGCAAGTACTTCAAACTGATGGAGCCGGAGTCGTGACATGGGAGAATTCTGGAGGAGGAGCTGTTGAAACCATTAACATTCAGAAATTTACGGCTAGTGGAGTCTATACCCCTACGGTTGGAATGCAACAATGTATAGTCGAAATGGTCGGTGGTGGTGGCGGTGGAGCTGGAGCTGATACAGAAGGGGGATCAGGCCCTTATACCGGTAGTAATGGTGGAGGAGGAGAATATTCTAAATCCATCTTTCCCGCAGCCACCATTGGAGTTTCACAAGCCGTGACAATTGGCGCTGGAGGAACCGGTGGAACGAATACACCCCAGACGGTTGGGGCAACAGGTGGAACAAGCTCACTAGGGGCTCTCATTACTGCAATCGGTGGTGGTGGTGGACAAGTAAGAGCCCCTCCAGGTTTTACGGTTGGAGGTATTGGAGGCACAGGGGGAACAGGGGACATAACCTTTGTTGGACAAGCGGCGGACGATATAATCTCACCTGCATCCGACTCTCCTGTCGTTTTTGGTGCTTCTGGAGGATCTGTTTTTGGATTCGGACTTCCTGTTAAAACTACTTCGAATCAGGTTGCTCCATATGGAACTGGTAGGACTGCTCCAAATTATGGGGTAGGTGGAGGAGGTGGAATGGGAACGACCATTGGAGTTGTTCCAGCCGTAGGACATGACGGGGGTGTAGGGAGCGATGGTTATATGATTATAACAGAGTATATTTAATGGCGAAAGTTCCCTATAGTCAGGTGTTCATAGAAATCAATGAAGGAGTCACTATGAAGTACAAGATCATTTTACTATTTCTAGCAGTTTTTTTAGGGTTAGTGGTTGTTTTTCTAACGTCATGCGAATCCATTAAATCGTATCCTGAGGACAATATTATTGAAGAATTTATTGAAGAGATTATTGAAAAAGAGTCGGGCTGGGATTTAGATCTCACCCCTTTTACCCCAGAAGATTAGTCTTTAGGGCAAGTAATTCTATAGGATATCGTCTTACTTTTCTGTAGATACTTGTCCACGTCTATTCCATCTATTCTCATTTGATCTAAGTTGTAAGAACTTCTAGGTGCACACTTCTTTATCTTAAATCCTGAACAGGTAAAACTGTTACCATCTGCATACCCCTCTATCTCTTTCTTAAGAACTTTTCTTTTATCACTCCAAACCTTTTCTTGGGCTAGTATTTCCTTATAAGATTGTAAATCCGCTTCAATCATTTCACTTTCTACTTCTATGTAGTCATCATCTTTACATTCAGGACGAGTCCCACCAACTACTTGAGTCCAGAACTCATCAGCTTTTTTTTGCATAACCTTTTGGGTATCGCTAAGTCTAATTAGTTCTATTGTAATGCACTCATCATATCTATAATCCCATAGAGCTAGAATAGTTCTTTTAGGCTTACATAGCATTATCTGCCATTGAACTTGATCTAGCCAGTACTGAGGAAATGCCTGGTGATTACGAGCATTATCTAATACCTTTTCACTCACGGGACACTTAATTTCTACTAAGGTTTTCGAATCGACGTCGAACCCGTCTAATGAAGCTTTGTAATGAGACTTTTCCTCATCCTCAATACATAGAGGATTTAGAGCTAAGCCTAAATTATCATTTAACCATTGTCTAGCTATGTCCTCGTGATCCATTCCATGACGCATAGCAGGATTAATCTTATCTTCTTCTCTAAACCCACACTTCTTCTCCCATAGTTTCATAGGAGTTGAATAGCGATTAGATCCTGTTAGCACTGAGATCTCGGAAGCGCCAATTCCTGACATGCGCCATTGGGCCCAAGCCTCACTTCCTTGAGTATGTTCAATTATTTTCATTTGTTTTCCTTGATTATGTTCAATTATTTTCATTTGTTTTCCTTGTGTGTAGTCCGTGACTACCTAAAATGGTAGCGCTTCTTCAATATGTTTAGGGGTACTTTCTTTCTTTTCTGGAGACCCAACAAAGTTGATATAGAAGGGCTCACAACTCATTTTAATCCTAGGCCCGTTTTGACTCTCATATATGACCGGAGTCTTAAGATCAGCTCCTATGATAACTCTGGATCCCTTCTTAAGGTGAGGGATCAAACCTTGGAACATAGGCTTTCTCTTTTCCCATATCACACAGTCATACCAAACCGTCTCTTCTTTACCTGACTTTACAGCTAGTGAAAAAGTAATTAAGTCCTTTCCACTGGCGGTGCTTCTTTCTTCAGGGTCTTTTCCTAGATTTCCTACTAACGTTACTTTTTGCATTACATTCCCTTTATTAATTTTATTATGGCGTAAATACCGAATCCCACTAGTCCGTATAAGATCAGAGTTAAAACAGTGAAAACTTTATTAAGGTTCTTTTTTATCTCTAGCTGGAAGTGCTGGACGGCCTGAGTATTTTGTTTCATTTCCCTTATCATTGCGGTCTCGTAAGGAGTAGGCAATAAAAGATCAGGATTCTTAGGCCTTCCTGGTTTTCTTCTAGGAGCCACTTTAGGTTTTGTTTTCTTCTTATCCATTATTTATATCCTTAGCTTTTTTTATGTTTCGAATTCTGTCTAAGCAGGAGCTATAGGTCTTAGCTGGTATCTCCGATAGCTTCTCAATATTATATCCTTTCAATAAACTCTCTAGTATTTCTTCATACCCTTCGAGCTCTTTGCTTAAAACTTGAAGCTGTGCTTTGGTGATATTAGGATTAGACTTAGCTACAGTATCTATATCTCTACTTTCTTTCATGGCTGATTCCCCGTCGTCGTCTTCTTCACCAGCTGTACATCCTATAATCGAAGCCATATTGTATCTCTTCAAGTAAGTAAGATAACTCCCCATAGATTGGATATCTGCCTTAGGTGGATTAATCTTCATCTTTGATTCCATCCACTGTCCAGATGCATGACATAGACGTGTATAGAGCCACTGTGTGTCTTTCTCCCCATCAAGCACTCTTTGGATTATCGATAGCCCATACTTCGATAGAGCAGGTCTAGAGGCATTTACAATCGATGTCAGATCTGCGTACTTAGACTTAAAATAGGAGTTTACTACATTAGCCTTCGCTACCTTCATCTCTCCTTGTGCTTTACCTAAAGCTGTGAAGAGCTCCCCTAGTTCTTTTGATTCCATCTTAATTACCTCTTCGATTATTACTCTTTCTATATTTAATTTTTCTTCAGTCATTTTTTATCTCCAGTGGTTGAGACTTCCGAAGGGAGACCATTTATATAATTTATGATAGGACACCATACTGTCATACTGAGGGATTCACCTTCTAAAGGACAGTAGGCACTTACTTCTTCTTGTATATTGAGGACATCCGTCAGCCAATAGGAGACACTCCCCTTATAGATTTCAATAAATTTAATAAGAAATGTATTAAACTCAAATCGGCTCCATCTATAAAACACACTCTTTATGTGGGTTTTAGAATAGAAATTTCCTTTTTCGTATTCCTTATCTATTATGCTTCTTATTTTATCCAACATCTCCTCATCAGCCCCGTCTATCAGGAGTTTCTTGACTTGATGGAGCGTCTTCTTCCTCGACGCTTCTCCCTCTTTCTTTAGTTCTTCAGTCATCCTTCTTCTCCTAGCTTTTCTAATTCTTCCATAATTAAGGTCCAGATGGGATCGTCTATGTTATCCCAAGCACTTTTCTTAAGTTCTCTTATAGAATCTTCAAGAGCAAATCTTGTAATAAAATATTCAGTTATATCTAATTGACTGGATTCAACGAGATCACTGATAAATATAACCAATTCTTCATTTCCTATCTTGGAAAGCTCTTCTTTTACTAATTTAATAAGATAATCATTAACGTGTTTATAATAGGGATTGGTGCAAAAATTTATTCCTAGCAAAGAGCACATAGGTTTAATTATTCGAAGACCCCACTTGTCTATAATATCTTCTATTAAAATCCACAGAGGGGTGGATCTCTTAAGGTTGGGAGGCGTCAACTTTGTAAGTAATTCACTACACTCCTCTACTAAATTTTGGGTTTTATCTGCAATCCCCCATCTTAGATTTAAGTGAACAGACTGATTATCCCTAATAATGTTTGACACTATTCTCAGCATAGAAGCAGTAGAATATCCAACCAATTCCTGTTGGGCTTTTAATTTGTTTTCTTCATTCATATTTGTTCTCCTACTTTAATTGTTCTTATTTTTTTCTACTCTAAGGGCGATCCGGCACATCTCTTCTACTGTCTGGAAAAATGTTTCTTCTAAGTTATCCTGGGGATACATAATTTTTATCGAATTGATGATCATTTGTAACCCTTGTCCCATTAGAAGGGATACTTTTTCCTTTTTCGTCCATCCATAAGACTCCAGAACTTGTTTCACACTTGCGTTGCAGGCTTTCATTTTTTCTGTAGACATATTTCTTCTCCTATAGTGGATTTTTTGACTGTAAAAATTCTAACTCTCTATACCTTCGAAGGTTCAAAAGGTTCGAAAGAGGAGTTTTGAACCTTTTG
>Ga0208646_1000229_pt1 | contig 39315 bp, 65 predicted proteins | sample AntAceMetag02UK8_FD_184762 | JGI IMG/M metagenome (GOLD analysis project Ga0208646, IMG submission 184762) | Saline lake microbial communities from Ace Lake, Antarctica - Antarctic Ace Lake Metagenome 02UK8 (SPAdes) (version 2) | ecosystem: Environmental > Aquatic > Non-marine Saline and... | reverse complement strand
AACAAAATGGGCGTATGCAATAACCACTGCCATTACACCCAGTGCCAGTGCGGGCCGTGCATCGGCAAGCGGAGGAAAACGCAATGACATATGCAGAAATGCGAGCAGCTCAATTTGATGTGTGCCGTAATTGGCTGAAGCAATACGCGGATGAAGGCGTTGGGTTGAGCGAAGCCGCCCGCCGCACTGGCACTCATAAAAACACGATAGCCCGCATTGCAAAAAAACACGGCTTGATTTTTTCCGGACATCCCAAAAAGATCCGACAGCGGAGCAAGTCACCCGCCAAGGCAGATCTTCGTCAGGCAGAGGCAAGCCTGAAAGCGCAGTTAAGCCATCACACCAAGCGGCTCTTGAACGCGGGATACAAGCCAGAGGCCGCAAAGATGGAGGCGTTTCGGACGGTAAAGGCGCTGATAGCCCTTGACACAACCCGCGAACCCGTGACATGATGATCGTGTTCCTCCTTTTTGGTTCTCTTCATGTTGTGTCCAACTTAGCCCCGCGCCGTAAAAAGCGCGGGGCTTTTTTGTTTGAGTTGCAAGGATCAGCGCGGGGTGGTACTCTTAGGGCGGACACAGGAGAGCAAAATGACGATTAACAAATTCCGCAGCATCCTCTACGCAACCGCAAAATACAGCGGAGACTTGCAAGCCGTAACGTCAAAGCGCAAGGGGTCTATCTCGCGCCGCATCATGCGCCGTATCGCTGGATACTTCACCGGGCGCGCGCTGGGCAGGATGTTTCGGTGAGTAATGATCGAGACGAAGACGGACGATTCGCCCAAGGCAATCGTTTTTGGGAACAGAGATCATCGCACGGCGCAAATCCAAAGTTTGAAAACGCCAGCGACCTTTGGGATGCGTGCGCGGAATACTTTGAGTGGAACGTAGAAAACCCGCTGTATGAGGCTCGACCGTTTGCGTTTCAAGGCGCGGTCACGATTGCCCATGTTGAGAAGATGCGGGCTATGACTATCGGCGCGCTCTGCATGTTCTTGGATGTGGACGAAACCACATGGCGCGGGTGGAGGTCGGATAGGTCCGATTTAATCCCTATCATAACGTGGGCAGAAAGCGTGATTTACCGCCAGAAGTTTGAGGGCGCGTCGGCCGATATGTTAAACCCCAACATTATTGCGCGCGATCTTGGCCTAGCTGACAAAAAAGACATGACCAGCAGCGACGGCAGCATGACGCCAACGCGCGAAATGTCGGACGCGCAGTTGCAGGCGATTATTGAAGCCAATGCAAAGTCCAAGTGACGCCGCGCAAGAAATGCTAGATCGCCGCCATGCACGCCGCGACCTGCTGGCGTTCATTCGCTACATGAACCCCGATTACATCGTGTCGCAGTTTGCCATTGATGTGTGCCGCGACCTTGGCCAGTTTTACCTAGACGTTGAATCCGGCAAGCGGCCCGTGCTAGTGTTTGAAGCACCGCCGCAACATGGCAAGTCGGAGATTGTCAGCCGCAACCTGCCCGCATGGCTATTCGGGCAGAACCCGGACCTGTCCATCGGCGGGCTTTCATACGGCAGCGACCTTGCCAGCGACATGAACCGCGATATTCAGAAGATTATGATGTCGGATTCATACGCGCGCCTATTTCCGGAGGCATCGCTAAACCTAAAGCGCGTGGTCAACGTAGGTGTAGAGGCCAAGCGCAACAGCGAATCCTTTGAGATTGTAGGCCATGCGGGCCGATACATCGCGCAGGGCGTGGGTGGTCCTCTAACAGGCAAGCGGCTGGACATTGGCATCATTGACGATCCGGTCAAGAACGCTCAAGAGGCCCTATCGCCCGCTACGAAAAAGAGCATCTGGAACTGGTATCAGTCAACGTTCAAAACGCGACTATCAAAGAACAGCGGGCAGATAATCATGGCAACGCGCTGGGCGCTTGATGATCTATCTGGGCGCGTACTTGAAGCGGACGTGAGGGCCAAGCGCATTACGTTCCAAGCAATCAATAAGCATGACGAAGCCCTAGTGCCGGATCTGCACCCGGTAGAAAAGCTGCTAGAGACCAAGGCGGGAATGTCGGAGTTCTTCTGGTCTGCCTTGTATCAGCAAAACCCTATCACGATTGGCGGCGGCATCTTCAAGGATGAATGGTGGCAGTACATAAGCGCACTGCCTGCGATTGAGTGGCGTGGCATATATGCCGACACGGCGCTAAAAACCAAAGAGGCAAACGATTATTCGGTGTTTCAGTGCTGGGGCAAGACACAGAGCGGGCAGGCGGTTTGCCTCGACATGATCAGGGGCAAGTGGGAAGCGCCGGAATTGCTGGTGCATGCCCGCGCTTTCTACGCCAAGCATAAGGCCATATTAGGTCTAGGCACGTTGCGCCACATGAAGGTTGAGGATAAGGCAAGCGGCACGGGCTTGATCCAAACGCTAAAGCGTGAGGGCATCCCGATTCTTGCAATCCCGCGCCATATTGACAAGCTAACGCGCTCACATGACGCATCCCCTTTAATTCAGAACGGAAACGTGATACTTCTAGAGGGACTGCCACACTTGTCCGACATGCTCGCAGAGGCATCGGCATTCCCAAACGGATCACATGATGATACGCTCGACCCCATGATGGACGCTGTGGCTGATATTTGTCGCGGATCGACCCAAACTTTCGGAGTGCTGTAGATGTGGCCATTTTCCAAACCGCTTGAAGCCAAGGACAACCCTGTCGGCGCTGCCTATATGGTTTCCAGCGGGCCAGTCTGGGCGCGGCAGAGCGGCAAGCGGGCATATGTGGACGAAGGCTATCAGATGAACGTTATCGTTTATCGAGCCCTTCGAGAGATTGTGCAGGCCGCTGTATCCATCAAAATCGAGCTGCACCAAGGCGACAAGATCCTCGACACACACCCCGCGCTAGACTTGCTCAAGCGGCCTAACGTGCTGCAATCCTATGGCCAGTGGGTTTCAGAAATGATCGTCAATCGCAACCTGTTTGGCGAGACGTTTGCCGTTGGAACGGTTGGCCCCAAGTTCGCTGAACTGTGGCCAATGAACCCGCTTGATATGGTGATCAAGCCAAGCACCTACGGCATACCATTGGCCTATTGCCATGAGAAGAACAGCAAGGAACAGTATTTCGCCGTTGACCGGATCACGGGCCGAAGCGATGTGTTCTTTCTCAAGATGTATAATCCTAACGACTACTGGCGCGGGCAATCTCCCCTCATGGCTGCTGCGCTTGCCGCTGATACTCACAACGCGGGCAGCAAGTGGAACTATTCGCTGCTGCGAAACAGCGCGCGCCCGTCCGGCCTGATCCGGTTCAAGGGCGGCTATCCTGCGGGCGAGATGATTGCGCGCATGAAGGAATATTTCAAGGACGCGCTTCAAGGCGCAGACAATAGCGGATCGGTTCCGATGCTTGCCGATGATGCCGAGTTTGTGGAGATGTCCAAGACGCCCGTTGACATGGATTTCCTGAACACCATGCGTGAGACTGGCAAGTATGTGGCGTCAGCGTTTGGCGTTCCCTTGCCACTGATCGACAACGACGCCTCAACGTTCAACAATTACGAACAGGCCAAGGAACGGCTCTACACCGATACCGTTATTCCGATGATGCAGGAGTTCATTGGCGCGCTTGGCCACTGGATGCTGCCCGCGTATGGCGACAACCTTGAGTTCAAGCTGGACCTTGACAGCATCCCGGCGCTGGAAGGCTTGCGTGAAAAGATGTTCGCGCGGTCCGTGCTGGCGTTTGAAAAGGGCGTGCTGACCCGTCAGGAAAGCCGGATAATGATGGGCTTTCCAGCTGAGGGTGAGGGCGAGTTTAACCCAGCAATGGCCGCAGGCATGTTTGACCTGCCAGCGGATGAACTCAAGGCGCTTGCTTATGGGCTTGCTGACCTTGAGCGCAAGTAATGGCCCGCACACCCGCATTCATCACGCATGACCCCAAGCGGGAGGCGCAGATACAGTCACGGCTGCTGGACGCGCTTGAGGCAAGGTTCCGGCGCAGGATAGCCAAGGTGCTGGCCAAAGAAGCGGCGGGGCTGCTGGCGCGCTACCGTGAGTTAGGCTTTGTGCCACCACCCGATAATGACGACGAGCGGGCCGTGCGTGACGTCTACATGGAAATCGGCTTGCGATCTGCGCGGGTATTTGGCGCGCGTGTGATCGGCGACGGCAAGGCTCGAGGCCATGTGCTTGAGGTCAAGTTTTCATTTGCGGATTTCTTTCGGGGCGTGGCGACCGGCTGGATCAATCAAGAGGCTATCCGCAGGCGTATTACGAGCGTCACAGAAACTGTGCGGGCGCAGATCGTCAGACAGGTAGAAAAGGGGCAGGCCGAAGGGCTTGGAACTGACGCAATAGCGCGCCTAATCCGCAAGCGCATTCCGGCTGACTCACTCACCAACGCTGCAAGGATTGCCCGCACTGAAACGCACGGGGCGGCAAACTACGCCATGCACGAGACGGCCAAGCAGACCGGCCTAACGCTGGTTAAGGAATGGGTGGCGGCTGAGGATAAAAGAACACGAACAGAGCATATCAACGCCAACGGGCAGACAAAGGCGATGGATGAACCGTTTATCGTTGGCGGCGAGCCGTTGATGTATCCTGGCGATTCATCGGGCCGCGCGTGGAACACCATTAACTGCCGATGTGCTGTCATTCACCGCGTGGCTGATCCTGATTTCTAACCCCACACATCATAGGGTTTGCAACTTTGCAGAACTGTGCTAGAACTTTGCAAACGGCTGTCGTGAGACATCCTATTCCCTTTGATGGAGCTACCTTGCATGTCGGACGCCACCGCATACCTCGAAAGCAAAGACAGCGCTGCTACCCTTGAGGTCAAGCTAGCCCCGTTGCAAATCAAGGCGGGCGTTGAAGACGAGGACTTTCTCACAATTTCAGGCTATGGCAGCGTGTTCGGTAATGAGGACATGGGCGGCGATATGGTCATGCAGGGCGCGTTCCTTGACAGCATCGCCAGCGGTCGCAAGGTCAAGATGCTATACCAGCACGACACTGCGCAAGTGATCGGCGTTTTTGACAGCATGTCGGAGGATAGCTACGGCCTAAAGATGCAAGGCCGGATCAGCAAGAAGTTTGGCAAAGGTGCTGAGGTTGCAGAACTCATTAAGATGGGCGCGATTGAGGGCTTGTCGATTGGCTTCCGCACCAAAGAATACTCCATGGACGAGGAAACGGGCCAGCGCAAGTTGACCAAGCTGGACCTGTTTGAGGTGTCGGTTGTTACGTTCCCAATGAACGAACTAGCCAGCATCACCGGCATGAAATCAGAGAACATGACGGAGCGCGATATTGAGCGCACGTTTAAGGATATGGGCTACTCAAATCGTATGGCTAAGGTCATGGCGGGTGGCGCATGGAAGGGCCGGGACGAAGTTCTGCGAGACGCAGACGGTGCCAGTCCAGAAGTTAATCAGCGGGACGTTGATGACCTCAAAGCACTTTTGAAATCAATCACGCAAACGAAAGGGACATTAAATGTCTGACTTTGCAGAAATCAAAGGGCTGGTTGAAAAAATCAATCCCGTCCTTGTTGAACTTCGCGGAGAGATCGACGGCTTGAAAGCAAATAAGCCCGTTGATGTTGTCACCGAAGAAAAGCACAACAAAATGGTTGAAAGCATTACCGCCGGAATGGCTGAGATGCAGGCCAAGCAAGCCAAGATTGAGGCAGCTTTACAGCGCCCCGGTTCTGACGGTAAAAGCGACCGCGACACCGAAATTGAAACCAAGCACGGCGAAGCGTTCCAGTCGTATATGCGCACTGGCCAAATGCCTGCCGGGTTCAAGGTTTCGTCCGACGGCATCGAAATCAAGGCCATGTCAACTGACGTGAACCCTGACGGCGGTTATCTGGTCCGGCCCGAACTGTCGAACAACATCATCACGCGCATATTTGAAACGTCGCCCCTGCGCGCCGTTGCCAATGTTGAGCGGACTGGTGCCAAGAGCATCGACATTCTGATTGACGATCAGGAAGCCGCTGCGCGTTGGGCTGGTGAGGGTGCATCCGGTGGTGCAACTGACACGCCGGAATTGGGCCAGAAGGTTCTGACCGCGCACAAGATCGAAGCCGATCCGCGCATCACGACCGAGATGCTGGAAGACAGCTACCTCAACATCGAGGCATGGCTGTCTGGCAAGGTCGCGGACAAGTTTGCACGCACGCAGAATACCGCCTTTCTTGTCGGCACTGGTGTAGGCCAGCCCCGTGGGTTCCTGACCTACCCGGCACAGGCAACCTCCGGCACCTACGAGCGCGGCGCAATCAACCAAGTCAACATGGGTTCAGCTGCTGCGCTGAATGCTGATGGCCTAATTGCCCTGCAAAACTCGCTCAAGGAAGCGTATCAGCCCGCCGCCGTATTCGGGATGAAGCGCGCAACCTTTGGCCAGGCGTTGAAGCTGAAAGGGGCTGACAATTACTTCTTTAGCCCGGTTCTGTTGCGTGATGGGCAGGCCACCATGCAGCTTCTGGGCAAGTCGGTTGTGTTCATGGATGACATGCCAGCAGTCGGTGCCAATGCTCTGGCAATCGTCTATGCCGACTTCGGGACGGCCTATACGATCCTCGACCGTGTAGGGGTGCAGGTTCTGCGCGATCCATTCACGAACAAGGGTTTCATCACCTACTACACAACCCAACGTGTGGGCGGCGATGTGACCTCCTTTGATGCGATCAGCATCGGAAAGGTAGCTGCATAATGGCACAGTTTGATACACGCAACGACGCGGAATATGGGCTTGCTCTGGGCGCTGTTCTGTCCGGCACCGCAAAGGCATCCGGCCCATGGATCGACATGCAGGGCTGGGAGGCTGTCACGTTTACAGTCGCCACTGGCGTTGTGACCGATGCAGGCGCGGCTGGTGGGTTTGCTTTCCAAATGGAAGAAAGCGACAGTACGGCGTCGGCTGATGCAACTGCGGTTTCTGATAGTGATCTGATCGGGCTGGAATCGGCGCTGACTGTTACGGCAGACACCGACGACAACAAGCTGATTGGCTCCATCGGCTATCGCGGCGGCAAGCGTTATGTCCGCATGACAGCCACAGGCACAACCGGCACAGACGCCGCTGTCAGTGTGGCTGCCATCAAGCGCATGGGCGCGGTAATGGGCGTTGCGTCAATCGACGCAGGCACCGCCGCAACCTAAGTTTATCGAGGGGCTGGCCACGGCTGGCCCCTTTAATAAGCATAGGGGCATCCCATGAGATACAATCGCAAATCCGCCTACATCACCTTATCAAATGACAGCCCTGCAATTAGCGCGGCGCTGATGAAGTCGTTTTTGCGCGTTGATGGCGATGGCGACAACGACATCATAGCGGCCTATGTCACAAGCGCGACTGAGGCGGTAAAGCAATATACCCGCACGGCGATCTTGACCGAGACGTTTGTATTCAAAGCTGATGGCTTTGTGCAGGGCGGCGGTGACGATAGGCTGCTGGCGTTGGGGCCTGGAGTTCACACCGGATCGCGGCCCTATATTCTGGGCGGCGGTGATACGTTTGACGTAGCATTCCCGCCGCTGCAATCTGTCACAAGCGTGGTGACGTTTGACCGGGGCAATAATTCACGGACGTTTGACAGCGCAGGCTATCGGGTTGACCTGCAAAGCGGGCGGATCTACCTCAACGAAGGCGTGACGTTCCCCACTGACATGCGCGCGCAAGACGCGGTGCAGATCACCTATGTTGCGGGCTACGGATCGGGCAGTATTCCCGCGCCGATCCTTGAGGCTATCCGCATGTACGTCACGCAGCTTTATGACGGCTGTTCTGGCATGACCAATGAAGCGCGGCATATGCTGGCACCCTATCGGCGCATGGATGAACTGGCGTGGTAGGCTGTTGTTCCAAATACAACGCGCGTATGCTTCGGGAGCCTGTCACATTTCAACGCCTGACGCGCACCCCAGACGGCGCAGGCGGCTTTGCTGAGGCATGGGCCGCTATCACTGGAGCACCTACGCGGGCGATGGTTAAGCCTATGTCTGGTGGGGAGCGCTTCCAGTCTCAGCGCACAGAGGCAACATCTACGCATAAGGTTGTGGTGCGATACTTCGCAGACCTAACTGAGGTTGACCGTGCCGTTGTGCGTGGGCGCGCGTATCAGGTGCGGTTTATCAACAACGTGGATTTTGACGATAAGTGGCTTGAAATCAGCGCGGAAGTTGGAGTGGCAACCTAATGGCCCAAAGTAATATCACTTGCGGCATCGCGTATTTCTTTCAGAACTTTGCGACCGCAGCTGGGTATGCTAAGAAAAAAGCTGTCAGGGTAACTTGCAAGCCCCTTAATAGTCACGCCAGCAAGGCCGTGTTTCAACACATTCTGAGCGCGAATGCTAACTGCAAGTTCTATGGCTTCACTGTCTTGGCATGTTTTCGGTTGCTTTTGCGTCTTGTAAAGCGCGGCAATTTTGCGAAGCCGTTCATCCTCTTGCGCCCGTGCAGGCGTTTCTTGCAAGTAATCAATCTGGCGGCGAAGTATCTGGCGCACACGTTCGCGGGTTATCCCATTGGCTTGAGCAATGTAATCAAGAGTTTTCCCCTCAACTCTGGCGGTCATTATTCTGATGTTGCGTTGCGCAGTCTGTCCGTCAATCCGGGCCATAATATTTCCATAAAAATTGATCCTGAAACATACTTGCATTGCAAGCCCGACAGGTCAACAGTCTTTTGTATTTTTGGGGTGGCGGTATGAGCCTAGAGCTAAAGATTGAAGGCATGGCAGAGCTTCAGGCCGCGTTGCGCAGGGCCAGCGCAGAGGCGCAAGAGGCGGTAGGTGTTGCGGTGATAGGCACGGCTATGGAATTGCGCGGCGACATTGTGAAGCGCATTCAGGACGGGCCAGCAACGGGGCGCATATACGTTCGCGGCGGGGTTGAGCATCAAGCGTCCAGCGGCGAAGCGAAAGAGGCACCAGCGTCAGACACAGGTCGGCTTGCTGGCAGCGTTATATTCGACAAGACCGGCCCTATGTCTGCAACGGTTGGCAGTGATTTGGTCTATGCGGCTGTCCTTGAATTTGGAAGTGGGCGTATTGATCCTCGCCCCGCATGGGTCCCAGCGATTGAAAAGATCACGCCAAAATATATTGCCAGACTGGAAAGGGCATTAAGGGGATCGCTCAGATGACGGCACCAACATGGGGCAACCTGCGGCAAGCGCTATACACGCGGCTTGATGCGCAGCTAACGGCTGATGTGTGGTCGCCAAAAGCCCCGCAAAATTCAGAGGGCGAAATCAACACGCCGTTTCCTTATGTCGTGATTGTTCAGGCTACGGAATCGCCGTTCAACACGTCCGGCACGCGCGGTTCGCAATTCGTGGTGCAGATTGACGGATACGCGAGATCCACAGCGGGCCAATCCAGCGAACAGGCTATTGCGGCGCTATCATCGCAAGTTCGGGACGCGCTGGAGTGGTACGGCCTGACCGGAACGGGCATCGTGTGGGTGGACACGGAGTTTGAAACTATGTCACTTGGCTGGTCTGATGATGGAAACACGCGGCGTTTTGTTTCGCTATACCGCGTGACCCTTGACGAAGTAGCATAGCACTTTGCAACTTTGCAAAACCGTGATATGAGTTTGCAAAGCTTAACCCTAAAAGGATCTAACCCATGCCAGCTTCAAACGGTCGCGCTGTACTCATTGCAATCGGGGCGACAAGCCTTGCAGACGAGTTGCGCACAAAAACGGTATCTTTCGCGGGCGAATTGGTAGACGTAACGGCTGATGGTGACAGCGGGTGGATGACCACGCTGGACGCCACTTTCAACAGCCAGATGGTTACGATTGCGCTCGACGGTGTTTTGAAGGCCACCACGCTTTCCGACATGGCGTTCACAGGAACGCAGGAAACAATGACAATCACCATTGGCGGGCTGTTCACCCTGGATGGTGACTTCCAATTCCAGTCAGGCTTTCAAATCGGCGCGCCATACAACGGCGAGACAACATTTTCCGGCACGCTGCAATCTGTCGGCGTCATTACTAAGGCGCCCGTGTAAATGAGCATTTTTAGGGAACAGTCATTTGAGTATCAGGGGGCAATCATTACGTTTGTTCCCTCGGTGGCATTGCTAAAACGTATCATGCGCCATGGGATTAATAACGTGGCGCTGGCAAACAAATGCGTACACGGCGGCGTTGATCTTGAGGACTTGGCAACGGCGCATTGTGAAATAGTCCGCGCATCTGGTGGGCAATGCACTGAGGAGGACAGCTACGGCTTTTTGTCTGGTGGCGATATAGCAGAAATACTCAGCTTTCAAAAGGCTTATATTTCATCCGTGCTGCCGAGTGTGGACTTTGGAAAAAAGCCAGAGGGCCAAAAGGCGCTGCCCTCGAACAAGAAGCGCAAGGCGAACCGGAAGACCACGACCTGAATACGCTTTACTGCATCTGCCGTGGGTGGGATATATCGCCGGGTGATATATGGGGGATGACCATTTCAGAAATCTTGCACGAGTTTGAGTGGAAGCGCCCGCACCAAAAAACAGACTACGCGGGCGGAATGAGCGAACACGAACTGGACGCGATAAAGGCAGACAGCGCAGCCCTACGCGCCGAGATGGAAGCAAAAAAGCATGGCACTGCCCCCACTCCTAGTTAAGATCAACGGCGATTCTAGCGGGCTAGATAGCGCGCTGGGCAAAGCGGGCGCTGGCCTTAAAAAGCTAGGCGTTGCTGCGGGGGTGGCGGCTGTTGCTGTTGTTGGCGGACTGGCAGCAATGACCGCTGCAGGCCTGCGCAACGTAGACACCAACGTAAAGCTTGCGCGGTCGATGGACGGCACCGTAAACGCGCTTACTGCTGTTCAGATCGCGGCTGGCTATGCTGGTGTATCTGTAGGCGAGGCTAACACCTCAATGCAGACGCTTAACCGCGAGCTGGCCAGCGCGAATGAGGCGGGTTCACCAGCGGCTAAGGCGCTTGAAAAGCTGGGCATGTCTGCGGCGGCTCTAAGCGCGCTTGATACAGACGACCGGATGGCGGCAATCGCTGACCGCGTTAAGGAGTTGGGGCTGTCTTCGTCACAAGCGTCCGACATCCTGCGGGACCTTGGCGTGCGGTCGCGGAACATGGCGCTCCTGATGATCCAAGGCGGGGACGCTATTCGCTCTGCGCGCGAGGAGGTCACGGCGTTCGGGCTTGAATTAACCGATGCGCAAACGGCGGGCATTGAAAGCGCAAACGACGCAATCGCGCGCATGTCATTGGTTTTTCAGGGCCTGTCGCAAATGCTAGCGGCGGAGGTTGCGCCCGTGCTTCAGGTGATGGCAGACCGGTTCAACGCTATTGCTAGGTCAGAGGCTACGCAGGAGGCGATTCAGCGCGTTGTCGCCGCGTTCGGCCAGCTTGCAGAGGTCATATTGTCAGAGGACTTTATGGGCGCTGCGGCGTCTGGCCTTTCCATGATTGCGGGCGCTGCGGCTGGGTTGGCGGAAGGCATGGTTTTTCTTTCGCAGAACGTTGAGGCCGTGACCATTGTGACGGGTGGACTTGCTATCGCGATGGCAGCTTTGGGTGGGCCAATCACCATTGTTGCAGCACTTTTGGGCGTGGCGCTAATTGCGCTATCGAAGTGGCGCGGGGCGGCGGATGATTCCTCGGTTGGAACCTACAATGCAGCAGCAGGGACAACGGCACTTAATGCGGCTCTTGGAGTGTTCTACACAACAGCAGCGCCATCTGCGGGCAAAGCTGCCATTGATCTCGCCAAAGACAATCATAAGCTCGCTGCATCCGCATATGAAGCGGCCAAGGCTGAAATTGCCAAGGCAAAGGCACAAGTGGCGACCGTCCGGTCTAACGTTGAGGGCATGGGCGGGATGTTGACGATGGAGGCCGAAGCGCGGCTATCCGCAATCGAAGCATCTAAAATGCGAGATATGATCCAAGCTGAAAAAGCACTGGAACAAGCCATACGTGACCGTAAGGTAGCGGCCAACGCGGTAACTGGCTCTGACTTCTCAACGGTTACAAACCCACTGCCAGAAACGATAACTATTGATGGTCTACCAACGGTAGTCACAGGCGGCGGCGGCGTAGGCAGCGCAGGCGCGGTCACAAACGATATGCAGGCGCGCCTCAAAGCATTGACGCAGGGCATGATGACCGAAGCCGAGACTGTGCAGGAATGGTATGAGGCGGGCGATGAAACATTGCGGGAGGCTCTTGACGCGGAGTTGATTACGCGCGCGGAATATGACGAACAAAAGCTACGCCTTGAGGCCGAGCATCTAGAGAAAATTGCAGAGTTGCAAGGTGACGCCAGCAAGGTCGAAATCGAAATGCGAAAAAACACAATTGGGTCAGTATTGGGTTTAATGCAGATGTTCGGGCAAAAAAATAAAATACTAGCAAAGGCTGCGGTAGCTGTAAACGCAGCCCAGCGGGTTGCGGAAATACAAGCCAATACTGCCGCAGCATCGGTCAGGGCGCTTGCTGAACTTGGTCCAATCGCAGGGCCTCCAGCGGCGGCACGTATAGCAGCATATGGCGCAATCCAAACCGGGATTGCCATCGCATCGGCAGCAATGAACATGAGTAGCCCAAGCGGTTCCAGCAGCGGCGGCGGCGGGGGGAGTGCGGGCGGCGCACCGGCAGCCCCACCACAAGCCCCGCTAGAAGTGCGGATAACGGGCTTTGGCCCCAAGGACCTGTTTAACGGCAGCATGATCACAAGCCTGTTTGACAAGCTGCAAGACGAAGCCGGGGATCGTGGCCTTAGAGACCGTGGCCTTAGAGTGAGTTTTGCAACATGAGCATTTATATCAGCCCCGGCTTGGCATCGGCACTATCCACAGCAGGAACGTCAAACAATCCCGTTATAGCGTGGGATAATCTGGCGTCTGGTACATCCCCGACAGGTATCGGAACGGCGGTTCAGTCGCGGGCGTTTGCAGTCACCGGCACGACGTATGATCGGGCGGTAATTGCTCCAGCATCCAGCCAAGTAACGATAGAAATAGACTTGGGCAGCAATACATCCATCTCTTTTGCCTCGGTCGCCGCGCACAATGCGGGCGATGTAGCGGGCGCGTTTCGCATCCAGTACAAGGTTTTGGCAGGCGACGCATGGAGCGATAGCGGATCTGGGGTGGCAATTCCGGCGGACAATCAGGCGGTGGCGTTTTATTTTACTGCGGTGTCGGCGCGGTTTTGGCGGATATACGCCACAAGCGTTACTGCCAACCTTGAAATCGGCGTGTTCTTTCTGGGCAATCCCGTCACGTTGCCTCGCACAATATATCAGGGCTATGCGCCACCAATTACGGCGAACGTGGTTGATCTGCAATCGCGGGTGTCTGAGGGCGGGAACCTGCTTGGGTCTTCTGTGGTGCGCAAGGGATCGACTGCGGCGGCGTCCCTGACGCTGGTGGAGGATAGCTATCTGCGCGCGGATGCTTGGAAGGCGTTTCAGCGTCACTTCAATACGGGCGGCGGGTTCTTCTGGGCATGGCGCCCAACGAAATACGGCGATCTATTTTATGCTTGGCGGTCGGGCGGCGTAATTGCCCCAAGCAACACCGGACCCAAAGCGCGAATGGCGTTTGATATGGCTATGAGGTTTTACGATGACGCTTAGTCTTGAGCCGCTGCAAATTGTAGAGATCGACATTGATTATTGTGATCTGGTCTATGGCGCAGGCGCTTGCACCGCTGTTCTCGGAACTGACGGCGCGGCGAAGTGCTTTAACACCTTCAAGACGTGCCAAGACAAGCCGAATTTTGCCAAGGGGACAAAGACAATCCGTTTTGCAATGAACCAAAGCGGCATACCCGGCGGCGTGCTGGTTTACCCTGCTATGTCGGGGCCGGTTACTACCAATCCTGCGACAATCAATCTTGGCGGGTCTGACAGCCGCACGGGCGCGTTAGGCAAGCGGGCGCGGGTCACGATTAACCTGCAGGACTTCCTAGAAAGCGACCTGCTGCTTGATAAGTACCAGTCGCAACGACAGAGCGGCGCAGCACTGGCCAGCGGCGTAGGGTATGACCCATACGGGCGCGGCACGTTCTTTGGACGTTTGCGGGCGCGGTTTCCCTACTATGTGGGCAGGGCGCTGCGAGTAAAGGAGGGCTATGTTGGGCAGGCATTGGCCAGCATGGTTACGCGAAACTATATCATAGATGAATGGGACGGGCCGGACATTAACGGGCGCGTCACAATCATTGCCAAGGACGTGCTGGACCTTGCTGACAATAAAAAGGCGCTTGTGCCAGCCCCAAGCCAAGGGAAGCTAGGCGCGGACATCTCGGATTCGTATCTGGGCACGGTAACGCTCACCCCGCCTACCGTTGGTGATGATTACGCGGCAAGCAGCAAGGCGTCGATCGGCAGCGAGGTGGTCACGTTCACGCGGGCGGGTGATATTATCACGATCACGGGGCGCGGGCTGAACGGGTCCGACGCTGCCAGTCATTCTGAGGGTGATTTATTCCAGCAGTGCTATGTTGTGGAGGGCCAGACGATCCCAGCAATAGCGGAGGATGTACTTGTAAACTTTTGCAAGGCTGACCCATCTTTTCCGGACACGCCAAATTGGGACGCGGAGGCAAGCAGGTGGCTTCAGGGATTTTTACTTAACGCTGTAATCACAAAGCCCACTGGCGCGCTGGACATTATCACAGAACTATGCCATTTTGGCGTGGTGTTTTGGTGGGATGATGTGGCGCAGCTTATCCGCATGCGCGCAAACCGCCCTGCTGACTTTGACGAAACAATACCCGACATTACGGACCGCGCGTCTATTATCGAGGGCAGCTTAGGCAGCAAGGATCTGACTGATGCTCGTATTAGCCGCGTCTTATTTTGGCACGGCCAGATTGACGTTACCGGGTCGCCAACCGGCGGCGCTAACTTCCGCCGCGTCTTTGTCCCGCTGGACGCGAGCAGCGAGGGGCCGAACGAATACAACCAAGTTTCGGCCTTTGAGGTGTTTAGCCGGTGGCTTGGCGCGGGCGATGACAGCGTGGCGGGCGCAGTGGCCTCACGTCTGCAAAACAGATACCGCGACATTCCGAAAGAAATTCAGTTTGATGTAGACGTGAAGGACCGCGACTTAGTGAAGTTGGCGGCGCTTATTCGGCTCGACACCCGCGCGCTCCAATCGGAGGACGGATCAAGCCTGCCCACGGTTATGCAAATCACGGCGGTTGATGAAGTCAATTCGGGGTCTAATCTGCGGATCAGCGCGCGCACTTTTGAGTTTCCGGGCCGATATGGCTTTATCGCTGAAGACGCGCGCCCAAATTATGATGCATCCAGCGCGGCGCAGAAAGCTAAAGGCACTTACTTCGTGGGGGGTTCTGGTGTATTCTCCGACGGAAGCGGCCCCTATATAATGTTTTAAGGCGGACAAATGGCAACCTATAGAACGATCGCCGCAAGTGAAGTGGACGCAGATAGCCCCGCAACGGCTACGCTTGCTGCGGCATTAGCTGCAAATCCGGTTGCGATTGCCGAAGGCGCAACAGGTGCGCCTCGTATTCAGGTAGGGGCGTTTTCGGGGTCTGTTGCTGGAGATGTTTTGCTTTGGGCGTCTGAGTCTGCCAGTGTTAACACTGATGAAGCTGTCACCGTCCCGCAATCACATTACAGGGCCGTTGCCTTTGGGGTGGTTCGGTTTAGGGCGGTTGTGGCGTCACAGCTAGGTACAGCACGGGCATCTTTTGTGAGGGTGCGTTTGGGCGGAAGCCCTGTAGCCCTGAATAGCGTGTCTGCCACGACAACAATTGATGTTACTGTTTTGACCGGCGATGTGATATACCTTAGCCTAGAAGGCGGGTCCGGAGCGTCGCCGGAAATAACGGCGCACGCAGAGGCTTACACCAGCGCATTGCGCATAAATGGGGGCGGGTGATGTTTAGAAGTGTAGAGTATATATCCGCCGAACAAGACGCAATCTTGGCAACCCGCAATGATGGGTCTGGAGTTATCGTGGAGCCGGGGCACGATCTATGGGGCGATCTATCACCAACCGCGACTGCACACGTGGCGCCGTCTGCGCAAGATGCGTTAGCCAATGCCCGCGCGGCCATGCAGTGCAGCCCTGCCCAAATGCGGCTGGCACTTTTGGCGGCGGGCGTGCTGGATCAGGTGCAGGCGATTGCGGACGGCGATCCGCAGGCGTCAATCGTTTGGGAATATGCGACAGTAATCACGCGCAATAACCCGTTAATTGCCTCGCTTGGCGGGGATAACGGGTTTACGCCAGAGCAGATTGATGCGCTTTTTATCGCCGCCATGCAGGTGAGAACATGAGCGATAGAGAAGAACAGCTAAAGCGAGACATTCGGGACCTGCAAGCCAAGCTTGCGCAGGCAATTCGTCCGCGTGATAAGATCGTAGAGGTTCCCGTAGAGGTCATTCGCTACGTTAATAAGATCGTGGAGGTTCCCGTAGAGGCAATTCGCTACGTTGATAAGATCGTAAAGGTTCCCGTAGAGGCCATTCGCTACGTTGACAAGATCGTAGAGGTTGAACGGGTCAAAGAGGTTAATTTCATGGTAGAGGTTATTCAGACCAACACGGTTGACCGCCCCTGCAAAATTCAGGCTGCAAGAATTGCAGAGCTTGAATCTCAACTATCAATCATGGAGCGAGAATGCCAAGCCCTGTAATCTCTAACCAAATGGTGATATCTGACGCTTTGCGCGGCCTAGTGTATTGCCTAACGTTTAAACGCAACGACGAGCGGGCAATCCGCGCCAAATTTAGAATGGAGTGCGGTCCCATGGCCAAGGTTGAAACGGGTCAAGTTGATTGGCCGCGAAAAAATGACGGAAGAATTGTCATTAATTTTGTAAACGTTGAAGGCCGCCCCATTGATGTTTCGGGGGCAAACGAAATAACCTTTACAATTGCTGAGTCAACAAAAGGCCCGTCTCTTATCACAAAAACATTAAGCTCCGGTCAGATCACACTGGCCACTAACAGCCAAGGGTTCACTTTGATAACCGACACAGAAACAAACTTGACTCCAAAAAAATACTATTACGAGTGCCGGATAACCAACGCCGATGCACAATTTCAAACTGTTGCTGCAGGCGCGTTTGTTATTCAAGACACACTTATTGGGGTTTAAGCTATGCCACTTGGTTCATTTAACGCTACAATCGTAAACACGGCAGGCGACGTTGTGCCAAATGCGCAAGTCCAAGTCCGGCGCACGTCAGACAATGGCCTTGCGACTCTGTTTTCTAACGCGGCTGGGACTGCAATGGCCAACCCGTTTAACGCTGACGGGACTACTGCGTTTGCCCAGTTCTTTGCAGAGCGGGGGACGTATACAGTTGCAGCGTCAACGGGGTCGGGGACTGTCACTTGGACAGTAGACGTTGTATCTGCGTTTGAGCCGCCACTTACTAGAGAAATTGCAAACGGATCTGCGGCGGCGCCGTCCATAGCGTTTGCGTCTGACCCAAACACGGGGTTCTACCGCATTGGCGCGGATCAACTAGGGCTGGCTGAGGGCGGTGTTGATCGCGGGCGCCTCTATGCTCGCAAAAACATTCTCGGGACGGTTAGCCAGACGGCTGGCGTTCCGACCGGGGCGGCATTTGAAAGCGGCACTAACGCAAACGGCACGTATGTGAGGTTTGCGGACGGCACGCAGATGTGCAGATTGAGAAATACCTCCAACCAGTCAATCGCGAAAGACGCGACGCAAGATTTCACGTGGACCTATCCCGCTGCATTTATCAGTGCGATTGATGTCCACATTGACTTTACAGCGCAACGGGCGTCCGTGGCAAACGGGTCTATTCCGGCCTTGTCAATGGCGACCTACCGGGACTCTATGTCTACCACGCAGGCGTCTTTTGGTTTGACCAACCTTAATAGCGTTAGCTCTTTTCTTTACACAGTGACCGCGCGCGGGCGGTGGTTCTAATGGAGGCGAATATGCTGATAAGCTTTTCACCAATTCGTATCGACCGAGCGCTGACCTTGCGGCGGGTCGGCACGGCGCTGGTCATCAACGGGGTGGCGTTTGACTTTGGCCCCCTGAAGGATGGCGACACAAGGCCCCGCGATGCGGTGGACTGTGACATGCTGGATTCCGACGTGACGCGCGTCGACGGCGTGCTGCACCTGACGCTGCTGCTGCCCCATGGCGCGAACGCCCCGCAAGAAACGCTATTCCCCGAGCCGCTGCTAGTGACGCAGGATGGAGATATTGCACTGCCACCCTACACGGCCCCGACAGAGCAACTGACATGAGCAATATCAGCTCGAGCAAGGTTGGCGCGTTTGTTATTCAAGATACACTTATCGGAGTTTAAGGCATGGCCCTTGGTTCATTTAATGCAACGATTGTAGACGCGGCTGGGGACGTTGTGCCGGGCGCTGAAGTTGAGGTCCGGCGCGCGTCAGATGGCGCGCTGGCGACTCTGTTTTCTGATGTATCGCGCACCGCAATTACAAACCCGTTTAACGCTGACGCGACTACTGCGTTTGTCCAATTCTTTGCAGAGCGGGACACTTACACCGTGGCAGCGTCAACGGGGTCGGGGACCGTCACTTGGACTGTGGACATTACGCCGTCCAATGACGGGGCAACATACGCACCAACGCGGGCCGAGGCGCTGCTGCTGAATGTGCCAGATGCTCAGGATATTCTATTTGTTCGTAGCGGTGTTGGGTTGCTGGCGTACAAGCGCGACGCTTCAAGCTCGGCGCTAACCACAGCAGACGGGCAAAGATGGGCGCCTGACGGTGACGTGTACCCCGATCACTGGGCGGCGAACACAACCCCCGGCACGACAGACATGCAAGCAGCGCTTGTGGGCTCTGTGGCTTACTGCTTTATTGCAGGCCGGTCCTTGCGCGGCGGTGGTCAATACTTGGCCACGGGAAACGTGCCGAACCTGTGGGATGTTACAACTAACGGGACGTGGAGCATCCTTCAAGATGGCTCCACGTGGCACGCAAACCCTAAAGGCAACTCACAACTGGTTGTGATTTACTGCACTAACGATGGAAGCGCGCAAGCGGACGGGAGAACAGCAGCACAAGGCACCACGTTTGGATCCGCATGGGCGCGCATGCTTGCACTGGGTAGCAAGTCGGCGGATGGGCGCTGGAGAATTCAAATGGAGGCCGGAACATTTACCGATGCGGGGATTGTGATCAGCAAGGTGCCGTACTTCAGGTATCCACTTGAGGTTTTCGGTCGTTCTGCCGGGGGGCTGGGCGCGGTGCCTGAAACTGTTTGGAGCGGGACAGGCAACGCAACCTACGCGGCAATGCGCGGCGGTCTCAGCAATTCTGAAAACGGGTTTCTAAACATAGGTTTTCAGAGCATCAAATTTGCCAATTGGTCGCAAAATGGGATTGTTTATTGGTACGGCGGAAATGTGACGTGTAGGAACCTTCACGCAGCGAATACGCCATACCCCTTCGATTTTCGAGGGCTTCGCCTGGATATAAAGGGCGGGATTATTGACGGAGCAACAGGTGGCATTCGCTCTTACTACGGATGCAACTCCAACATTGGCGGGTTTGGGGCTAACGAGCGCATCACGTTTAACAACTGTGAGGTGCCTTGGTCTGTCTCGCGCGGTGGGATTGCATACGTAGAAAATTGCTTGCACACCGGAACAATGACCCATAACGGCGCGGTCAGTCAATCGGCGAGGATAAGAACGCAGGGGAACACGTTTCGGGCGTCAACGTCTGAAATCATCCTCGTAGAAAACGGCATCTGGGATCAGGCGAAAGACGACGCATCGGCTGACGTTTTCCCAACTTTAACAGAAACTATGAGTGCTTACACTGCTCGCGGAACGGCATCCATTCAAGGGCTATCCGTCTTGGGCAGCAGGTTCATGCACGTCAGGTCAGGCAGAACGGGTGGGACTAATCAGTTCACTGTGGACACTGTGGGTGGCGTCGCGTCCCTCCTGTCCGATGGATCGCTTGGCGGCGCGGACTGGGTGCCGTTTCGTCTGCCTAAATTCACACTGTTCAGCCCGACTTTTATTCTCGAGGTTGACGCGGAATTTACACTGGCAGAAGCACACTCGGGCGGGGTTTTTACTCTCCACGGTAACGGCGCGCCGAGCGCCGCCAATCTACTAGGCGTTGTAAACATTCCGTCTGTAGCAGGGTTCACACGCGGGACTATAAAGCTGCGCGTGATAAATGATCCGGGCGTTTCAGCAGGTTCTTACGAAGGGGTCTGGACCGCTGCGGGGGGCCTTAGCACTGGCTCAACTGCCAACTTGGCATCTACTTCATTGCGGGATAATGACGCGTCGGGGTATCTTTTCAGACTGTACTGGACGCCTGCCTCAGCAGGTGACGCGGTGTTTTCAAACCTAATTACATACGTGACATTGTAGGAGGCGCGCAGCACCCTCAACGCCGCCAAAGGAATTTGCTAAATGCCGAGAACTATTGCAGAACAAGTTGCCGAAATTGCAGCCATGGTTGAGCACATGAATGGTCGCGCGGAGGAGGACCGGCAAGAGCGGAAAGTTGCGCAGGCTGAAACCGAACGGGCGCGGCGTGCCACAAGCGTAGAGCTCAGTGACATTCGGCACGGGCAAGCTGATGTTCTGCGGCGGCTGGATAATATCGAGCCTGTCACGGATCTGGTCACGTCAGTGCATGCACGAATAACCGGAGGGCTTATGCTGCTGGGCGTGCTGGGCGCGATTGCATGGGGGGGCGTCTTATTTTTCAAGGAAACAATCGTGGAGTGGTTTACTTGAAGGTGTACGACAAAGACACCAAAACGATTTTGAGAGGAATGGATAAATGACCTACCAGCCAGATAGCCGCGTGCAGTACATCGTGCAGCACTACAGTGCCACACCAATCGAGAGCGACTTCACCGCTGCTGACATTGACCGAATGCACCGTGCGCGTAGTTTCCGTGAGATCGGCTACCACTACTTCATCCGAAAGAATGGTATGGTTGAGACTGGTCGCGATATGTCACAACCCGGCAAGTTTGAAGTGGGGGCGCATTGCAGGGGGTCCAACTCAAACTCAATCGGTATTTGTGTTGAGGGTGGCGTGACCCGTGCCGCCATAAACGTGGGTGTTGACAACAGAACGCCAGCGCAAATTGATGCACAGATCAAGCTGATACGGGAATTGCTGGTGCGCTTTCCTAACGCAGAAGTCGTGGGGCATAAGGACATGCCCGAAGCGGCAACGCAGTGCCCCGGCTATGACGCAGCCGCATGGTGGGCCTCTGTAGTCGCGTCCGTTGCTGTGCGGAAGCCTAGCAAAAGTGAACCACAAAACGCCAAAAGTGAACCACAAAACGCCAAAAGTGAGCCACAAGGTTGGTTCGCGCGGATCCTTGAATTACTGGCATCCCTTATTAAAGGAAGCCGAACATGATGAACTTCGGACCTTTCGCACGTATCATCCTGCGCTACGGCATCGGCTATCTGGCAGGCTCACAGGTTGGCGAGACGCTGGCAATGGACCCTGACGCTGTGCTGGTGCTGTCTCTGGGCATGGGCGCAGCGGTCGAGGGCGTCTATGCGATGGCCAAGCGGCGCGGGTGGGCAACGTGATCTGGGGCGCAATCCTATCCAGCCGCCCCGTGCGCTGGATATTAGGGGCCGTGGTGGCTGTCCTTGCCTTTCTGGGCATCATCTTGGCCCAGCGCAGAGACGCAGCCGAGGATGCCCTCACAGCAGCGGAAAACGCTGAGGCACAAAACTACATAAACACGCGCAAGGAGATTGACAATGCGGATCTTGGTATTGGTGCCACTGATGATGGCAGGATTAAACGGCTGCACAACATTGCAGACAGGAAGCGCGGCGGCGGTAGTTGACGCCAGCGCGCCGTTTGTTGGGCCGTGCGCTGGTGCACTGGCTGGCGAAAGTATGCCCGCCGCCCGTGGAAAGTGCCTGCCACTATTGGTTATCTTGGATGGCGCGATATGACCGAACCCCTGCGCATATCATGCCTGCATGAGGCGGCAAACCTGACATCCGGCGATCGAAACGAAACCTACGGCCCGCCTGTCCAAAACATGCAGCATATTGCGGACATATTTAACGCATGGACAGGGCGAGACCTGACCGCGAGGGAAGTGGCACAGCTTCACATAGCAACCAAGCTGGCCAGATCACAGACAAGCCCAACGCACAGGGACAGCTATGTTGACGCAATGGCCTATCGAGGCATAGAGTATGAATGTGCCGTTGAAGAATTTACACAGGAGCCGACACCATGAAAAACCTTATCGCAGTCCTTGCTGTTGCAGCGTTCGCCACCCCTGCCCTTGCTTCTGAAAATTGCGCGCTCCGGCCTGTTGTGCTCGAGCACCTCGCTAGCAAATACAGCGAATCCATTAGGAGTATTGGGCTCATGGAAAACGGTGCCGTGCTGGAGATGTTTGCAAGTGCCACAAGTGGCACATGGACTATGTTAGTAACAAGACCGGACGGCGTAACATGCCTCATTGCCAGCGGCGTTTCGTTTGAGGGGTTTTTGCCGCCGCCGGAGGGAATTGACGGATAGCGGGGGCGAAGCCGGTGCCAACGCCGCCGATGTCACATGAAAAGATGCAAGAGGCCATTGACGCTGTGGGCGCCCACGGGTCGCAAAAAGATGCGGCGCAGGCAATCGGCATTCCGCACGGCACATTCCGAGGCCGGTACCAAGCTGCAAAAAGGGCGGGCTTGCACTTGTCCAGCGGTGCACAGAAGGCCATGAATAATGCGGGGCTAAACGGCGTTGAGGCCAAGGGCGGGTGGATACACAATTACGACTCGAAAACGGGCAACAAGACCGGCACAACGCGGTGGACCGCGCCGGTTGAAACATCGGAGGATGTTCTTGGCCGAATGCGCGAGGCGTTCGAGGGTATGACGCCACTAGCGCCGGTATTGCGTCCTGAGAGCACAGTTGCAGATCTGTGCAACGTGCTGCCCCTATTCGATGTGCATTGGGGCATGGCCGCATGGGGTGAAGAAACGGGCGGGCAAGATTATAACCTGACACTTGCGCGTGATGATCTTATGCGAGGCATGGAAAAGGTCTTATCCCGGGCAGCGCACGCTGACACTTGCGTGCTGTTGCTGGGCGGGGACTTCCTCCACGCTGATGACGACAAGGCGCAGACCCCGGGGAGCAAGCACCCACTCGACGTTTCCGCGCGCATGTACAAAGCGCTTGATACCGGGATTGCCATAATCAAGTATGCAGTCACGCGCGCGCTTGAGCATCACGATCGGGTTTTAGTGCGGGTGCTGCGCGGAAACCACGACCCCAACTCGCACCGCGCGATTGCGTTCGCTTTGCGCGAATGGCTGGCAAACAACGACAGGGCTCGCATTGACATGACGCCTGCTGAACTGTTTCAATTCCAATGGGGGCGCACTGCGATATTCGGGCAGCACGGCGATAGAATGACACCCACAATGCTTGCGCTCAAGTTGGCAGACGTTTGCCCATTTTGGACCGAATGCAGGCACCGCCATGCCTACACCGGGCACAAGCACAATCTAGCTGCGGCACGGATCGGCGGGCTGAATTGGCAACGGCTGGAGCCTTTCGCGCCTACTGACGACTATGGTTCATCGTGGGTGAATCGGCGCGGCATGAAGCTCGACACGTACGACAAGCGGGACGGCTGGGTTGGCGGCGCTGGCGATCCGCTAGAGCGGGATTAGCGCCTCTGCCTCCTGTGGCGTGGGGGTTATGGTGATTGTCTCTTGGGCGCCGGGGAATTGCTTTAGACCCTCGCAAAGCTTTGCCGCGCAGGCATTGCAGATTGGGCCTGTGCTATTGTACCCGCTGGCCTTGTTTACCCATGATATTGATATTGTTTTGTCGGGGTGGTCGCAAAATGAAATAACCATTATTCTGACTCCTGTGGCGTGGGGGTTAAAGCATGTCATGCAGGTGTACTGAAGCCCCGCCAATTGTTGTTAAATCATCCCCATCTTCTGTTGATACGCTAAGCGGGGTGAGGTCCGTCCATCCGGCTACCCCGTCAATCATTGTGGCAACCATATGCACGGCCACTTGCGGGCTTGCGGCCTCCCTCGATATAAACCTCAATGCGGCGGCTAAGTCTTTTGCGTCCATCGTTCTATCCTTTCGGGCTATGCGCCCTGTTGCTGTTGCGGCTTTTTCCCAACCCTCCAGCGCCGCGATGTGCTCACGCTGGGCGATGATGTGCGCGGCGGCTTCGTCCATAAGTGCCGTTTCGCTCCCCCACGCTATGCCTTCGCCCATGTTAATCATGTTCGACTTCAATCGAAGGCGGTCAGGTAGTGTTTGTTCCGGTGTCATATTCAATCTCCAAATTCGCCGCAGGTGTCGCACTCGATGCCGTTTGCCCAATCCGCCATCACACCCCCGCACGGCTTGGGCCTGTATCCGCGCGGCTGTTCTTCGTCTGGCTCTGGGTATCGTCCGCACGTCTCGCCCTCCTCGCTGCCGATCTCGGTGCGCTCTTCAAATGGGTTTGCGGTCAGTCGGTCATAGGGGGTCATATCAGCCCCTTTTCCAGCGCAAGCCATTCGGGCAGCGTCACAGTGACAATCCCGCCGATCCCCGTTTCCTCAATCTCGATCTGTGACAAAGCCAGCCACGCGGCTTCCTCCTTGTTGCCTGTGTGGAACAACACGGCCTTTTCGGTGCGCGCCTCAATGGCCCCGTCAATGTCGATCACGTTGCTTTTCATATCAGTGTCCCTTCGGTAATTCTGTGGGCATCGCGCCCCATGTGATCCAAGCCGCGCTAGCGATAAGCGCCAGCAGGGCTATGCGGCCCGCCCATTCAATCGCAGCATCGCGGCGGGCTTGGCGGCGCCGTGGCTTTACCGGGCGGAGGATGCGCCATAGGGCGGCAAAAATACGGTTCATGTTAGCCTCCAAAGCCAAACGCGATAAAGTTGAGGAGAAACGGCAGGGCCATGATGCAGCCCGCCCCGATAACGTCACCGATAAATGCGCGGATCATTGTGCAGCCTCCTTTGTCAGCAGGTTATCAGTCATGGCGCACGACACGCCGCGAAGGGGGGCAACGTATTCCTCTGCAATGCTATGCTCTGTGGCGTAGTCAACCGCCGATGCAACGCGGGTGAGGTATTCGCGGGTTACCGCATCTTCTGGTGATGGCAGGGCGGCAATATAGGCGCGGGCTGCGGCGATGCAGTCAGAGACAGAAGCCGCAAAGAAAATCTTGTATTGCTCACCATTGAACGGGCGATCGTTATAGCGCGCGTCGATATGAATGCTGTCTCTAGAAGATCCGATTGTTATTTCCGCCCGGGGGGCTTTGATTGCCTTTTCAGACATTTCGGCCTCAAGTGCAGCCAACTCGCTTTTCAATTCCGTGATGTTCATGTCAGTCTCCTTGCGGGGCGCTGGCCCCTGTTGTCGAAACGGTTGCGGCGCGCTTCCCGACATACACCCGACCATCGCCGTCACACCTGGCGCAAAACTGCGTGTGGTTGTTGCCGCGCACATAGTCGTAATGCGTTGACGGGCTGCCCGTGCCGCTGCACTCATTGCATGGGATGTATCCGGCGGGGTGCATATTCAAGACCCCAGATCGATGTCGTATTTTGCGGCCATTTCCGCAACGAATTCGCGCGTGGCGGTTGCGCGGCTTTGCGCGGTGACTTGGCGAAACTTCTTGCCTTGTTCGCGACGTTTTTCAAGAATGGCATATCGGTCCAGTGCATCCTGTGCTGCGTCGAGCAGCAGGATCATGCGCTGCAGGTCGCAAAAGTTGACGGCGGTGGTGTCGGTCATTGTGTTGTTCCTTTGTGCGGGGGGTGTTCCCCGGCGCGTGGCCGGGGGTTGGTTGGTAGGTTAGGCGGCAAGCTTGTCGCAAATGCCGATAAATTGTGCCTCGGGCAAACGAAGCTCAAGAACCTGCAAAACCACCTCGATGATGATGTCTGCCTCTGGGGTCATGAGGGCTTCGTTTGCATTGATCAGCGCGATGATTTCAGTGGTTGGCATCTGCTGGACTTTTGCGATTATTTGGCTGCGTGCGTCGTTCATTGTCTGCGTCCCTTTGTTTGTGTTCCTGCAATCAACCTACGCCGCCATGACGCCCGCGTCAATACATATTTTCGCTTGCGTATTGATTGACGTATTGATACAGTGGGGCATGGCAAAAACATATTGGCTCCAAATCAGAGTGACGGCAGAAGAACACCGCCACTACCACGCCCTTGCTAAACAGCGGGACGTGACAATCACACAGGTAGTGCGCAAGGCAATGCAACGCTGGGCCGCGCGAATAGCAAAGAAGGATAAGGAATGAGCAAGCAAAACACTTCAACCGCTGTTATGCAGCGCCGAGTTGAGCCGCATAACAGCCGTGACGACTTTCCAACGCCGCCTTGGGCAACGCGCGCGCTGTGCGAATGGATTGCATTGTGCGGATATGACCTGCCAAAATTAGATTGCCGCGAACCAGCGGCAAACCGTGGACACATGGTGAAACCGTTAAAAGAATACTTTGGTGATGTTTGGGCGTCTGATGTTCACGATTACGGCGCAGGGTTTGCTGTCCATGATTATCTGTTTGGGGCCGATCCACTGGGCGTTGTTAGCTGGACAATAACAAACCCCCCATTCCGATTGGCGCAGCGATTCATCACGCAGGCGCGCAACACTAGCCGCCACGGTGTTGCCGTCATTGTTCGCAGCGCGTTTCTTGAGGGTGGCGCGCGTTATCGGGAATTGTTCAAAGATGCTCCACCGACTGACATTCTGCAATTTTGTGAGCGTGTCCCGATGGTCAAAGGCCGATATGACCACAAGGCTTCAACCGCCACGGCTTACAGCTGGCTAGTGTGGCGCAATAATGACAGCACCGCTTCAACCGCGTTTGACTGGATACCACCCGGCACGCGGAAACGCCTTGAGCGCCTAAGCGATTATGAGGTGACGGAATGACCCCCAAACAACGCACCACCCTCGCGCGCATGTCAGACGGTGACTGGCACACATGCCGCGACACGACGGGTAATGTTCTGTCTGCGCTGTATCGCGGCGGGTATATCCGTTGCGCGTGTGACGGGCCACGGATAATCGAACGCCTCTGGACAATCACGCCGGACGGGCTTGCGGCGCTGGAGGCTACGGAATGAACCGCGCAGACATACTAGCAGTGGCGAAGTAGCGGGAAATTAACTGCGCCATATCCGCAATGCTTCCGCCTCAAGATATGGGCGGATCAAGGCAGGCACCCGCGCAAGCGCTGCCTGCCTTTTTTGTTTGTCTGGGATTGCCAGCACCTCTTTGGCCCCTTGGTAAATTGCCAGCCGTGCCCAGCTTCTTATCGCTTCAGGCGCGTCTTTCATATCAACCTCGCCAGACAGCACCCTCCGAAGCCACACAGACGGGCGAACGATTTCATTCCATGACATCAAGCCACACCCCAAGTGCTTTCCACGCAGCATCGCATCCCAGCGCCACGCAGGCAAACGCGCCGCTATTTGCGGCGGCGGTTAGGTAGGGTAGCTGACCGGGCTGGAATTTGCATTTCGTATGGTCGCGGCGCTTCATCTCACAAACAAACGTAATGCGCGCCGGAATGATTATATCAGCCGCCCCCGGCGTCATGCCCTCAGCCTTATCCATCGCTATTTGCCCACGGCTCCGCTTGCCTTCGTTTTTAACATGAATTGCAATCGCGCCCCATGTGTCAGGATATTCCCGCCGGATCCGATTGAAAAACGTCACTTGCTCAATGCTTTCCGGCGGGCACTTGCCTCTAAAGCCATGATCGCCAAACAGGCGGACGTTGTGGGGGATGTTAGATAGCTTCATGCTAGAGACCAACCTTTATATGGTGACTTTCTGCCCGTCCTCATTTTGTAAACATTCGTTTTGTTTAGCCCAAATTTATTTCTGAAGTCATGTGGGTTGCCAACCCAAGACCTGCCATCTTCATTTATGTAGGTGTCAGATATATCTTTGGTCGAATGATTTGGTCCGGACTTCCCTCTTGGCTTGTTTTTGTTTTTATACAAAACCCATCCGTTTACCATTTTCTTTTCGCCGGAACACAATCTTGAAAGGTGGCTTGAAGGAACTCCATATACGGACCGAAGCGCAAATTTTGTGCAGGACAGTCGACCATACTTGTCGTTCCAAAAATCATAAACCACGCTATCAAATGAAGGGTTCAACCTCCCAGAAATCGCCAGCGACTTCAATTCTCTAGTTTTCTCTGTAATACTTGAAACACCCAGCCCTCCTCCAGAAAGGTTACACAGGTTTTTCATTCCTATTATTTTTATCAGAGCCATTTCAATTGAGAGGGCGCAAATCTCTGGCAACCCATCAACAACAATGAACACATCTACCCCGTGCTTTTTGTAGGTTCTTATCCACACCTCGGATCGGTGCGTGAAGTTTCTAGACCTACCTCCGCACCCCTTGCCAACATAAAAAATCTTGCCATCGCTTTTGCGGCGATGAATATAAACGTAAAATTTCTTTTCCATGAAAAAGCCTTCCTTGGGCTGTCCTGATGTAAAAAAGCGGGCAGAGTGTCAGGAAAACACCTTTTCAGTCGGCCAACTTAGCCCGCTAATCAATCATATCACTGTGCTTCGCTTGGATCAACATCCTTCGGCTGATTGTATCCCAGAATACTATAGAACTTTGTAGAAGCATCCTTTTTATAGGTTATTGTTTTCGGCGGTCCGCTTGCGGTTGCGGCCTCAAATGTCTCCCATTCGGCTTGATGGAATGGGTGCTGCGAATTAGGGCTGAACCACACAGAAAATGATCTGTAGGGCGTCACTAAATCGGCACGCACGGTCTTGTTCCCCCTTTGGGATACACCCTCGCGCATATCCATGGATACAACTTCATCTGTCTGTCGCTCTGTCGGGGTTCTTTTGATTCTTGCGAACTCAAGTTTAAGGCGGTCGTTTGGGTCCACCAATTCCCCCTTGCACGATGAGCAATATCTGGCTGCCACGTCATTTTTTTCATCACAGTCTGGGCAGTTTTTCGAGGTCCAGAAATACCCGCACCTGTCATATTGCCCCCTGCGCCCGACCTGCACCATCCCACAGCAACGCCTGCCGTGGTGCGCAGATAGCGGGCCAAGGTCTGTCTGCACCTGCTGCCCGTCCAAATCCAGACAATACCCCGCTTCGTCCCGCTCATAGTGGAGATATTTGATGTTTGCGGAAAACGTGTTTTCATATGCGCACTCAGGGCAAACAGCGGACATGCCCGTGCCTTCAGTGCCGAACCCGGCTTTCACCACGGGCGAAAACAAGTCACCGTCTGGGCAGTGGTCCTCAATGTTGCTGGTGTAATCCAGCACCAAGCAATCCGTTTTGCCTTCGCACAAACGCAAACCGCGCCCAATGATCTGTTGCAGCAACCCAACGCTTTCCGTCTTGCGCAGAATGGCAATGCAGTCCACATGAGGCGCGTCAAAACCAACCGTCAAAACTGACACGTTTACGAGGTATTTCAAATCCCGCGCCAAGAACCGCGCAAGGATTGACTTGCGCTCACCCGTTGGCGTGTTCGCCGTAACGATAGCGGACATATGCGGGGGCAGGGACGCCATGACCTCCTGCGCATGCTGAACAGTCGCGGCAAAGAACATGACGCCTTTGCGCGCCCGCGTTTGCGCCACCACGTCTGCCACGATTGCAGACGTTAGCCGCCCGTGCCCGTGATATGCCTGATCGACGGCGGCGGGGTCAAAGTTGCCCGCCTTGTTTGCCACTAGCGCCGACGTGTCGTATTTTCCCGCGCCTGCGGTGCCAACCATGGGCGGCGTTAGGTATCCCTGCTCGATCAATTCCGGTGCTTGTATCTGAGAAACGCACTTCATAAAGTACGGGTCTTTCGCCGTGTCGGGCGTGTTTATTTTACCATCCGGTCCCATGCAAAAAATGTAACCTGTCCCCAATCGGTAAGGCGTGGCGGTCAGGCCGCAGACGCGCAGGTTTGGATTTCCTTCGCGCATGGCGTCAATAATGCCGCGAATCGTCGGCGTTATCCCGTGCGCCTCGTCCAGCACTACCATCGCATAGCCGTCCTGAAACCGGCTAATGCGGTTCTTGACGGTCAAGGGCGATCCAAAAACAACGGGGTGCCGCAATTCCTTTGCGCCTGCGCTTGCGGAAAACATGCTTGCCTGATGACCGCTTGCCAGATATTTTGCACGGTTTTGCGTGACAAGTTCCGCGCTGGGCGCAAGGCACAGAACCCGCTTTCCCGTGTGAGCGTGGATCTTGCGCGCTATCTCCGCGATTAGATGGCTTTTGCCCGCGCCTGTGGCCGCTTCAATCAGGAACGGGTCCACGCTTTGAGTTGTCCAATCCCACGCGGCGTCTACGGCGGCTTGTTGGTATGGGCGGAGGGTCATATCATTGCCAAGCAATACTTGATATGTGGTGATGGCGCGCGATTTATGATGCCAGCATCCATCAAAACGCCAAGTATAACGGCAGTTTTCTTTCTTGTCTGGTTTGGACCCCCACGTGCTAGATCACGATTACTAAAGTGAGATCCGTCGCCAAAACAATCTTTGATGTAATCTCGCAAGATTAAAAGTTCTTGCGGGCTTACTTCTGTCTCGCTTTGTATCGTTTCCCCGTGCAGGGCGATTTGAACAAGCAACTCCCGACGCCTTGTTTTCACAGAGTGAAATGCATCGCTAAGGTCCGCAAGTTGGTTTTTTGTGTTTTGGTTATTCATGTGAATTTCCACCCCTCACTGCCCTTGCCGCGATATGGCTCCAAGTCAAATTCGGGCGCGGCAGCGGCCAGCGCCTTAGCATATGCCACGGACCCGGCGCGCTTAATCAGCGTTAGCTTGCGCCCTGCGATTGTCGCATCCTTGCCGCCACCGATCCGCACCATGTTTGCCATCACCTCGTCGCGCTTTTCTTTTGCGGCATCCATCGCGTCCGACAGTTCGTCGTATTCACGTACCAGACGAACGGCTTCGGGCGTATCAATCGCCACGCGCTTTGGGCCTTCAAAGTCGGCAGGATCTGCGGCGCGGGCGGCTTCCCATGCGGTGCGCAGGATTGGCATGTTTATATCAAGCCATTTGTGATCCTCCCAAACCCGCTCCGTCTTTGTGCCATACGGCGACCACTGAAAAAAATCGCACCAGTCCCGGCACGTGCAATACATCTGAATTTGCATCTGCGCATAGTATTGCGGCTGATCTTTGATCGACTTAAATTCAGGCGGGTTTTTCTTGCGCTGTCCAAACGGGCATTTGATCTCTATCAGGCCAAACCTATTTACCAACCCATCCGGCGAAGCCCCAAGCCAGTCGCGATGCGGAGCAAACGCCAGCGGCGTGACTGTGTTGCCAGTCTCCATCTGATACTCGACCAGCGCGCCGTCCTCGTGAAACGTTCCGTACTCGGTGGCCACGTTGCCGCTGAACTCGGACGGCATCCCGTGCATAGATCGCACAAGAGCGCGGCGCGCGTCCTCCGGCTTCATAAACGGTGAAAGGCCAAGAAACGCCCCCGCCATGCTGGCAGTAATACGGCCCGCCCGCGCGGCGTGCCATTGTTCGGTTCGCTGTTCCATGCTATTCTCCAATTTCTGCCAAAAAGACCCGCGCCGCGCCTCTGAATACTCAGGGTAATCGGCTCCACACCTTCGCGGCGCGGGTTAGTTGTGGGATGGGCGGCGATGTACCCCAACCCCGCCTGCGGTCGGCCAGTTTCACGCAGGCATTTCATCGGATTCCGCCGATCTAGCGTCTAGTGCTAGGACTTGTCCGACTACGCGCTTAACAATACTTGCGCGGTTCGGAATCTTAATTTCAGGGTGAGCGTCAATAGCCGAAATTATTGCGCCATCTACGGCTTTCCATAGTGCCGGATACTTTATTTCGTTCCTATGTCTCTTAAAATTCACTTACTTTCTCCTTGTGCTGGTCCGAGTGACATTGAGCGCAAAGCCAAATTACTGTTAACGGAAAAGCATAGTCTTCATGATGCGCGTGCATCTTTCGGCTAACTTCTGATTTTTGGCATTTTGTGCAGGCGCAAGGCTTTTCTATCCTTCCGTCACGAACAGCGTTTCCAAGTATGATGTGCGCGGCCCGTGCTTCTGGCTTTTCATTCATCCACTTTTTTCGAGATTTCTGCATGGAAGATTGTCCAGCATGCGTAGACTGATACCTTTTGTGTCTAGCCTTAACATTTGGGTCTTCTTGAAATCTTTTTGCGTCATATGAACGGTAGTATTCATAATTTTCTGCGCGGTTTTCTCTAACTTTCTGCTTGTGGCACTCCTTGCACCGGTTGGTTACGCCTTTGTAAAATTCAGCGGCGTCACTTGTCACGCCGCAGACTTTGCATGTGTATGTCATAGGGCCACTATAGCCCCATAACGGAATTATACAAGACATACCTTTAGAACGGAATAGAATCATCTAGATCGGCACGACCACTGCCATATCCATCCCCGCCACTCGCTGCCGGTTTTTTCGTAGCCTCGCCAACATGCAATTCCTTGTCTGCTGGTGATACAGCACTAACCCAGTTTCCTTCCATATCCTTTCCATCGTTGCCCTTAATGCTCCACACCATGCACTTAATCACCATCGGTTTATTGGTCAGGTGCATTGCCAAAGCGTCACTAGTCGGCGTGTCACCACTTTTCGTCAGCATCCCGCCCGAATTGGCATCAATGGCCGCAAGCATCTTCCGATTCTTGTCGCGCTTCAATTTTGCCGCAGCTTCGTCCTTGGCGTTTGGGTCAAAGTCCGTCACCCAAATCTTGTGAAAAACCTTGCGGTTTTTGAATTGTTCTGGAGCCATCACAGACCAGCGCGCGCTGATGTATTCGCGCGGGTCGGATTCGTTCCCGTTCGTGGTCCATTTAATTTCATCAATGATGGCAAGCACGTCCGAGTTGTTCGGAATTGGCTCCATGTTGCTGCCGGGAACCTCATATTCCTTTGGCGTGTCTGCTGCGGTTTGTCCGTTGGATAAATCCCAAAATGACATTATTCAGATTCCTTTTTCTTTGGTGCATTGTGCCCATTTAGAGCGGGGATGAAGTCTGCAAGGGGGTTTTCACCCATCTTGACCGCCATTGGTTCGGTAATGTTGTAGCGGTTTTTTGACACGTTGGCGGGCGATACGTTGCAGACAAGTTCACGCGCGCCCGTGCCTCGTGCCTTTTTGCGCTCGTCGTCTCCACCGGATACAAACATTTGCTGACGCAGGAAAGCAACCACGTCTACATCATCAACGTAGGGCGGCAAGCTCTTGTCAGGCAGGCGCAGGGAATAGCGCATGTAATCATCCTGATCCGGCAGCTTCATGGTTTGCACATCGGCGTGCGCCACAAATACAGCGTGCATCCCTTTACGCTCATTCAGCAGGCCGCACGCCTTGCGCACCCGCCCGTGCATGGCCGCAACGGCGCTGGTCCCGGCGCCATAACCTCCGAGACACTGATTGATAGACTTGGCCTTGGGATCACTGGCCAGAACGTCCGCAAGGAAAAGCCGCTCTAGCGCGGTGACGCTGTCAATCACGATGGTTTGGTAGTCGTGATCTTCTTGCAGCAGGGCCGTTAGCTGTTCCCATAAGACCGCGCCCGAGGTCACGAGAGGCAGTGCGTCGGGCCGCTTTTCCGCAGGGATCGCCTGCAATCCGTCCTCGGCGCGAATAAAAATAGGTTTCGGGAATGTAGCGGCAAGGCTGGTTTTCCCCATTCCGCTATCTCCGCAGACCGTCACCATAACGGCGCGGTCGGCGGGCTTGCTTGCAGTCGCAAGGATACTCATATTCTAGTCCTTTGTTTGGCACATTGGCCCGTGCGGCGGGTCGCACTCTCTAATCCCGCTTTAATGTTGTTGCATGAGTGGCGCGGTTGTGCAAGAACAAATTATAGTAATACCAAATATAGGTGGCGATATGCTAGATTTAGACAATATAAAAACCATGCTACAAGATAGGGTGCTTTCAAAGGTATCAGACGCCACAGGGCTTTCTGCGCAGACCATTGCAGACATTCGCGACGGCAGGCAAACAAGCCCGCGATACTCCACAATTAAGGCGCTGTCAGATTATTTGGCCGGAACCACCCGCCATGGATGACATTGCACGGCAGACGTATTATGGCCTGTGCGACATATACCGCCATGACGCGGAGTTGTGCATCGGCACGGTTTCTGCGTTTCTGGAGCAGCACAGTGCAGGCGTGCCTGACGTGCCGTTGTTTTCCGAGAAGGTCCGGCAGGATGCTTTGTTCTGGGCGTCGTGCGCTGCCCCACATGAATTAGAAGCATATGCCGTTGCATCGCTCGACGCCTTGGAAAACAGCACCGTGGCCCACAAGCAAACGAAGCGCCTTGCTGCTGCAGCGTTCCGGCGCATGGCCCCTGACGACAGAACCAAATTTTTAAGGTGGGCAGAAAATGAGCGATAAAACATTCAGTCTTGCAGACTATGCCACGGGCAAAAGCTATGACGAAATGCAAGACGATCTTGCCCAAGCCCGCGTTTCTGCAGTTGCATCGCTAAAAGACGAAGACTTTTCAGATTTTAACGAAGAGTTTTTTCCACAGAAGTTTGCGCCTGAGCCCGAGCATTTAGAAGATGATGGCTTTGCCCTGCCGATCGACGTGACTGGCGTTGACCTAACCCGACCGCCGGGATTTGTGGGCAGGGTCGCAGACTGGATTGACGGGCAGTGCCGATATCCTCGCCGCAGGCTTGCAGTTGCCAGCGCGATCACGGCGATCGGCAACATTGGCGGTATGTCTCACTATGACACACACGACGGCGTGACGGCTAACATGCTGTCTTTTTGCGTAGCGGCATCCAGCACGGGCAAAGAAGCCGTGATGCAGGCGTTTACAGAATTGCACATCGCGGCGGGCATGCAGGGCGCGATTCAGGGCGGTATAAAGTCAGAACAAGAGATCGTGCGGAACCTGATTGAGAACCAAGCGTCATTCTACAACATTGACGAGATCGGTATTTTTCTGAGCAAGGTGCGCAACGCTCAACAGCGCGGCGGGGCGTCCTACCTTGAAGGCGTGTTCGGCACGATTATGAACGCCTATTCAAAAGCCAACAGCCGCTTTTTGCTTGGCGGCGATATCAAGCGGGATCTGCGCAAGGTGTATTTCGGCCAGCTATCCAAGGCTCAAGACAGCGGGGACGTAGAGCGGGAAGAATATGCGGCTCGGATGCTGGGCATGGTAGATAACGGGCTGGAGCGGCCTTTCTTGTCAATCATCGGTTTTACGACGCCAAGCACGTTCGAGGGTGTAATGGATGGTGAAACCGCAACGCAGGGATTTGTAGGCCGCGCTATTATTGTAGCAGAGCGCGACATAAACCCCCGCCCCCGCAAGGGGTTCAAGAAGATCGAAATGCCGATAATGATGGGCGGCAAGCTGGGAGTGATCTACGGCAACGAAGCGGGCCGTGTGGAGCATATAGGGCCGCGCAGGGACGTGACCACCACCCCAGATGCAGCAGAGGCGCTAGACGCCATAATTGAGTGGCTGATAGACTATGCCGGACACATGGATGAAAAGACGGGCGAGGCCAGCGTAGCGATGATCCGGCGCGCCTATGAGTTGATTGCGAAGGTCAGTTTCATTCTAGCGATTCCGGACGGGGTCCGCACAATGGAGCATGTTCGATGGGCGTTTGCATTCATCAAGGACGAGATTGATTTCAAGGTGCAGCTTGTCTTTGCCAATGACAACAAAAAGGCGCGCCCCGAAGACGCCCTGGCTGCTAGGCTGATGAACTACATCGACACGGAAAACGGGGCGTCAACGACGGTGCTGGCAGGCCGGTCAAAAATTGATAAGCCGACGATTGAAGCCACTATGAGGCACCTTGAGGCGCTCGGTGAAGTGGTGGCGCGGACAGGAAAGCGACGGCGAAAGGGGGAGCTTGTGGTTCAGTGGTTCCGGACATAGACGAAGAAGAAAGGCCCGCCCGAAATGGCGGGTTTTTTGTTTTTTGGGCCAAACCCCCTAAAGTAGAGCCTTAGCTAGAAGGAAATTCTACTTTTAAGCCTATGAAGTTAAAGCGTAAATGGGCTTAGTTGCATAAATTTAGTTAGAACCCCTGAGACACATTTAAAAAAAGCCCCTGAGCCTCTCTGAACCTCTTGAAAAACAGTATAGAGAGGGCTCTAAGTTCTATCTATAGTGTATTAGTCAACGATTTCAGGGCTTTAAAATTAGAATCGCTTTCTAGCTTTGTCTAAGTTTCTACTTTAGGATTTGGGCTTGCGCCACCCAATTTTCTGTGCGATAAATAGTTATCAAACAAAGGAATGTAAAATTATGATTATTGAGAAAACTATACCCGCACCTGTTGGAAGAAGAGGTGCGCCTATGAAATACATCTGGGACAAAATGGAGGTTGGAGACAGCGTTTTTTTTGCGGAAGAAGAAAAGGGATCAGCGTCAAAACCATCAATTGCATCTAAAGGATGGGGTAAAAAAAACGGGGTTAAATTTGTGGCCCGCACAGAGGGCACCGGAGTTCGTATCTGGCGCACGTCTTAAACAAAAAAACACAAACAAAGGAACCAATCACAATGACACTTACGAAAAACACCGAAATCCTCCGCGCCGAGGTTGCCGCGCACATCAAGGCAGATGCTTTGGTTCGTGGATCGTATTGGAGGCCCCGCGAAAACGCCGTTGGGGGACGTGGCTGTTTTATCTCATGCCTGACGCATTGCAGCGACCCCACGCTGGCCTTTGAGCGGTTTGGCTTGCCCGTTGCAGTCCTGCGCATTGCCGAAAATATCTTCGAGGCATTGCCCGCTGCCGAAGGGAGGGCATTTTTTGCCGCCTTGCCAGACGCAGTTGGGCGCGACGGAAAAGATTTGAGCCGCGTGCACTGGGGGTTTCTGGCCTCCGAATTGCGGGCATTGCCCCAGACAACGGACGCCGCACAGGCCGTCATTGATCTGGTCATTGAGGGCATGGATTTACTTTTTAGCGCCCAACAATGGCCCGATGCCGCCCATGCCGCCGACCGTGCCTATATTGCCGCCCTTGGCGGGGTCGCACATACCGCCTATATTGCCGCCCGTGCCGGGGTCGCACATGCCGCCGCCCGTGCCGCCGGTGCCGCCGATGCCGCCGTCCGTGCCGCCAATGCCGCCGATGCCGCCGATGCCCGACTTCGCCAGCGCGACACGCTTTTGGCGCTCATTGCCGACGCCAACGCCCCCTACTGCGCCACGATCCGCATGGGGAAGCTGACATGACCCTCACACCCCGCGACCGGATAGCCAGCCTTCTACGCCAAGCCAACGCGCTGACAGTGTACGAGGTGGCGCAAATCACCAACATCAGCGCCCATGCCGCCCAAGACATCCTGCGCGAAATGGACGAAGGCGGAGACGCATTTATGCGCAACGGGTTTTACAGGGCAACCGAAGTGCTCAAGGCAGCAAAGGAGATGAACCAATGACATATGAAGAAATGCGAGCAGCTCAATTTGATGTGTGCCGTGATTGGCTAAAGCAATACGCGGATGACGGCGTTTGGTTGAGCGAAGTCGCCCGCCGCACTGGCACTGATAAAGGCACGATAGCCCGCCTAGCCAAAAAACACGGCTTGATTTTTTCCCGACCTCCCAAAAAGATCCGACATCGGCGCAAGACACCCGCCAAGGCAGAGCTTCGTCAGGCAGAGGCAAGCCTGAAAGCGCAGTTAAGCCGTCACACCAAGCGGCTCTTGAACGCGGGATACAAGCCAGAGGCCGCAAAGATGGAGGCGTTTCGGACGGTAAAGGCGCTGATAGCCCTTGACACAACCCGCAACCCCGTGACAAGATAATCTTGTTCATAGTTGTTGTCTCCTTTAGCCCCGCGCCGTAAAAAGCGCGGGGCTTTTTTGTTTTCGTTGCTAACATCAGCGCGGGGTGGTACTCTTAGGGCGGACACAGGAGAACCAAATGGACTTGAACGCAATCACAGGCGACTTATGGATTGATCACCTCGGTGATCAAATTAAATGGATCAAAGTTCCAAAGCCGGGGGAGCCATTGCGTAAAGGCTCTTACACGGTAAACGGAATTTCTTGCAATGCAGAAGACCTAGTGCACCCAGCAATATTCCATCACCAGCCATGCGGGCTTAAATTGCTCAAGACATATCCGCGCAAAGATATTACGGTTATTCGCAACGGTGTCTGCATCCAAGAGGGAGAACAAAATGACGATTAACAAATTCCGCAGCATCCTCTACGCAACCGCAAAATACAGCGGAGACTTGCAAGCCGTAACGTCAAAGCGCAAGGGGTCTATCTCGCGCCGCATCATGCGCCGCATCGCTGGATACTTCACAGGGCGCGCGCTGGGCAGGATGTTTCGGTGACGTCCCTAATGTGGGAGTGGGCTAAATGCAAAAGGTAGGTTTCAAAAACCCCCCTAAAAATAGGCAGTTTGGGCAACCCGAGGGCAACCCAAACGGCAAGACTTCAAAGCAGAAGCTCATGGAGATGGCCAACGCGGAAAAAGCAACTCTGGTTCGAGGGCGATTGCTTGATGCTGTTATTGAGGCCACAGAGGCTGGAGACACTGCGTCTTTGCAATTCATTGAGGCCGGTGTGTTAAAACTGCTTAAGGACGCTGAGGATCGGGGGCTAGGCACTGCGGTGCAGTCAATCAACGTGGAGAGCCCTGACGGCACTATGACGCCTTCCCGCGAGATGTCCGACGCGCAGTTGCAGGCGATTATTGAAGCCAATGCAAAGCCCAAGTGACGCTGCCCAGGAACTGCTAGACCGCCGCCATGCCCGCCGAGACCTGCTGGCGTTCATCCTATACATGAACCCTGATTACATCGTGTCGCAGTTTGCAATTGATGTGTGCCGCGACCTTGGCCAGTTCTACCTAGATGTAGAGTCGGGCAAGCGGCCCGTGCTGGTGTTTGAAGCGCCGCCGCAGCACGGAAAGTCGGAGATAGTCAGCCGCAACTATCCCGCATGGTTATTTGGGCAGAACCCTAACCTGTCAATCGGTGGGCTTTCATACGGGTCCGACCTTGCCAGCGACATGAACCGCGACATTCAAAAGATTATGATGTCGCCAGCATATGCGCGCCTGTTTCCAAGGTCAGCACTTAACGCCAAGCGCGTGGTGACTGTTGAGATAGAGGCCAAGCGCAACAGCGAGACATTTGAGATTGTGGGCCATGCGGGCAGATACATCGCGCAGGGCGTGGGTGGTCCTCTAACAGGCAAGCGGCTGGACATTGGCATCATTGACGATCCGGTCAAGAACGCTCAAGAGGCCCTATCGCCCGCTACGAAAAAGAGCATCTGGAACTG
>Ga0208646_1000227_pt1 | contig 39333 bp, 17 predicted proteins | sample AntAceMetag02UK8_FD_184762 | JGI IMG/M metagenome (GOLD analysis project Ga0208646, IMG submission 184762) | Saline lake microbial communities from Ace Lake, Antarctica - Antarctic Ace Lake Metagenome 02UK8 (SPAdes) (version 2) | ecosystem: Environmental > Aquatic > Non-marine Saline and... | reverse complement strand
ATCAAGTTGTTGTAATTCCTCTAGCAATGCCTTTCGTTCATTTGCGGAAAGTCTCGTAAAGTATGATTTTATTGACCCCTTCTCCATTCCTCTAAGTTACTAATAATAGCTATTCTAAACTAGAGCCTTCTTTTAATGCTAAAAGCTCATAACAAAGTTCCAACACATCATTCAGGTTTAAGTCTCTAATGGAAGTTTAGTGTAACCTCAGTTCTATGCGCTCACAGTGCTTGCATCTGGTAATCTGAGCGCTCAAATATCAACGAGTAAAACACAACAAACTCAATTTTAACCGCCAAATATTTAGCATTAAAAGAAAACTCTTATTTTAGATTATGCAGGTTGTTTTTAATAAATATGATGGTTGTATAAAGGTGTAAATACGATATTATATTTTAGTAAATATAATATTTAATTGATATTATTTTAATTATTTTAAATACGCCTATATAATATGCTAGTTTATTGCGATGTGAGTAGAGGGTAACGTTATTAATTAAAAATAATGTAAATTTTCCGACACTTTGTTGCAACTGTTGCAGTAAAACATGACTTTCTTGTAAATTTCCGTTGTTTTTAAGTTAAAAATTAATCAATCAAACTATGCAACCAACCGAATTAGTCTCAACAGCGGAGGCAACATTCAACACTACAGATACACTTTGGGTGTTGATTTCTGCGGCTTTAGTTTTTTTTATGCAAGCGGGTTTTAAAGTACTAGAAACAGGGCTCGTAAAAGAAGAACACAGGTCTGGAATTGGAATTAAAAACCTGATGGACTGGGTCGCTGGAAGTCTGGCATTTTTCATCATAGGGTTTGGGTTCATGTTTGGGGAAAGTGTCGGAGGTATAATTGGCACTAACTTCTTTTTAGGTTTGGATTTTGCGGATGGATATACTTATGTATTTTTCATCTTTCAACTGGCTTTTGCAGGAACGGCTTTGACGATTGTATCTGGAGCTATGTCGGGAAGAACGGCACTGGCTCCTTATTTTGTAGCCTCCTTGTTTACTGCAGTAATTATATACCCGATTTTCGGACATTGGGCCTGGGGTAACCTTCTCATTGAAAGTAATAAACCTTGGCTTGCTAGTCTGGGTTTTATGGATTTTGCCGGCTCAACAGTCGTTCATTCTGTTGGGGCTTGGGTGGGACTCGTTGGTATTTATATGGTGGGTCCAAGACTGGGCAGGTACAACGCTTTGGGAAAAGTCCAGCCCATAAAAGCTTCAGATTATTCTTACAGTGTTTTAGGAGTCATGATTCTTTGGTTTGGCTGGTGGGGATTTAATGGCGGAAGTACACTCGCTTTTGATGAAAGTGTACCAAAAATCATTCTCAATACTAACCTTGCAGCTGCCGCTGCTTGTTTAAGCGCTTATATACACGTCAAGTTTTTTCAAAATGGAGAGGATATCGTCGAAAAAATAATAGGAGGATGTCTTACTGGGCTAGTAGCTATTACTGCATGCTGTAATGTAGTAACCCCTATTAGCAGTATATTAATAGGATTACTTGCAGGATTAGTACATAATATTTCCTATGTATTGATCTCTGAAAAATGGAAGGTGGATGACCCAGTAGGAGCAATTCCTGTTCACGGATTTGGGGGAGTCCTGGGAACATTATGTGTAGCATTTTTTGGGCAGGAGGAATTATTGATTCATGACAGATGGACGCAACTAGGAGTGCAGGCGATAGGAGTGGTCACATGTATAGTCTTTACCATGGGCGTATCGTATGTTGTCTTCTATTTGGTGAAAGTATCAATTGGATTACGTTTGTCTCCAAAACAAGAACTTCTTGGAGACACAATGGGAGGAGTGTTTTTGCAAGACTTGTCAGAGGAGCTATCAGAAAAGACCGTAAGTCAGGTATCTGTGCGGATGGGCGAACGGTCGTATAATCTTTTTAAAGTAGACGAGTATCTAGGCTTGCCACGCGAAACCAGAATAGGGCTCGTACGGACAGATAGTGTTCAATATCTTGATGGAGCAGGGAACGATATACCTGCTCTTCAGGCTGTGAGATTTTTGTCAGGAATACTTGAAAGTCAAAAAAATAGCCCCCCGACCAAAGAGGAGCTTGTTGAGCTATCACTCTACGAGGATAAAAAAGAGGCAAGTGAGGAATTGCAAAGACGTTTATTCAAACAAGAGCAAAGTATTTTTAGTGTATTCCCTGATTCGTTTGTATTTCTACATCCTAAACAAGAAGTTTCCTCTGACTTCTTTTGGCATGGTAAGGTCAAGGAATACAACATCGTCATTGTAGCCTCTTGTGTCAATCCTAAAGATGATGCCTGTACTTTTACTTCCTCAATAGTCATGTCTCAATTGAATGAAATAGTGAGCATCAATAAAGTGCTGGCACCTGAGAAAATTTTAGATCAATTAGATCAGAACCTGAGAATAGCTATAGATGGTTCCAGCTTTAAAAAAGACGCCAATGGAGTGGATGTCGGCATCTTACTGGTAGATAACAATAGAAGAAAAGTCTATTATTCAGCAGCGGGTACTGGCGTACATTTATATGTCAAAAAACTTGATCAAAAAGTCACGATATTAAACGGCATTGACGTGCCTTTGGGGGGTGATAAAAAGAAGCAATTCAACCGAAAACAAATTGATTTTTCAAGAGGTGATTCGTTTCTATTGTTTTCAGATGGCTATGGCAACCAATTGAACGAAAGTGGAAAAAGGTTAAGAAAAAGTCGATTAAGAAATATTTTTATGAAAAATGTCGGTAAATCAATGGACGATCTACAGTTTATTATCACAAGAGACTTTGAAAGTTGGAGAGGCCAGGAAGAGCAGACGGAGGATATCCTTGTCATAGGAATAAAGCCATAATTTTTATTCATATAATGTGGCCTACATTATGGGTAAGGCGATGATTTTGGATTAAGTGATTTGCAAAGTTGAGGATTGTATTTGTTTCCTCAAATTGCGGGTAAATTCTTTTAGTGATTTTGAATCGATTACTTTTATCCAGGATGATGCCTTTTCTCAACGAAGTGCCCATGCATCTGCCGGTTAATCATAGGATTACTTGAAACTCTCTTGATGATCCTGATTGTCTTTGACACGGGTAGTATAAGTTATTATTAAGATTTGGGGTAATCTATTAACACTTTTGCCAAAATTTATACCAGTAACTCGGCTTTAACAAGAGGGGATCACGGTAGATAAATGCAGACATGCCTTAGAATAGCATACGATCTCTCAATCACCATGATGGAGACACTAGATGATCACTTTTAAATCTCCAATGGAAGGCTGAAAGGAATAGTATTCGTTACTAGACGCTTGGTAAAGAATAGCATTCAAGCAAAAAAAACGCTGACCTTCTTAAGGTCAGCGTTTTAGTTTTGTAGAAATTCAGGAATTTTAGTTCCTTTTTAAGATGATCTTTTTGGTTCTGGATTGTCCATTCACTTCATATTTAATGAAATAGATACTTGCTTTCAAGTGCCTAATGTCTATTGGCTCAGTCGTTGGGTTTTGAATGCTAAGTACCGATTTTCCATTAAGGTCAATAATATTGATTCCAGAGATTGATTCAGCATTTTCGAAGTAAACGAAATCTTGTGCTGGATTAGGAAAGAATTTTACCTCACTAATTGGAGTAGTATGTGCTAAAACAAAATCAACAATAATTTGTCCAGTGAAAGTAGAAGTCATAGTTCCATCGCTAATATCCACAGAGAAGTTGACAGTATCTGCTTGATTGGGGGAAGTTCCAAAAATTATAATACCGTTGTTTTCTGCAACGACAGTCAGCCAGTCGGAAGTCAGACTCACTTCATAAGTAAGTACGTCCTCATCAACATCAGCAATGGCAATTGTTGTAGAAAAGTTAACGCCTGGTAGGACGATCTCCTCTAAAGTTACCTTGAATACTGGCGCATCATTGACATTGTTAACAGCAAAATTGATTACCTGCTCGTCAAGTACTGTATCATCAGCGAGATCAATAAGTTGTAGGGTGAAAGCTTCAGCGCCAAACCAATCGGAATTGGGAATAGTTACGGAAAGCTTATTTCCATCAACAAGCTCAGCAGCCAATTCAGATTGTCCGCTTATTTTCCAGTAAGTGGTGATATCACCAAAGACCGTTAAAAAGCTACTCAAATCTACTTGTTCAAATGCCGAACCTTCGTCAATCGATTGATTATCGATCGCAGAAAAAGCAGCGTAAGAGACGAAGATATCAACCGTCTGATCGACAGAAGTTTCGTCATCAGCGACATTGATTACAAAGCTATTTTCCCCAGCATGCTCAGGAAGTGGCGTTCCAATAAAGGCACCACCAGATTTACTTTCCACGAAAGTGAGCCAGCTCAAAGGCGTAGCTACCGTTATTGTCAAGTTACTGTCGTCAATATCGCTAACAGCCAAGTCATATCTGTAAGCGACGTTCACTCTTGCAGCATTCGCATGCGTAGAGGAGATGATCGGCGCATCATTGATGTTTGAAACAGCAAAATTGATTACCTGCTCGTCGAGCACGGCATCATCAGCGAGATCAATAAGTTGCAGGGTGAGGGCTTCAGCGCCAAACCAATCGGAATCGGGAATAGTCACATAGAGCTTATTTCCATCAACAAGCTCAGCAGTCAATTCAGATTGTCCGCTTACTTTCCAATAGGTGGTGATATCACCAAAGACGGATAAAAAGCTACTCAAATCTACTTGCTCAAATGCCGAACCTTCGTCAATCGATTGATTATCGATCGCAGAAAAAGCCGCGTAAGAGACGAAGATATCAACCGTCTGATCAACAGAAGTATCGTCATCAGCGACATTGATTATAAAGCTATTTGCACCAGCATGCTCAGGAAGTGGTGTTCCTATGAATGCACCACCAGATTTACTTTCCACGAAAGTGAGCCAGCTCAAAGGCGTAGCGAATGTGACTGTCAAGTTACTGTTGTCAATATCGCTAACAGCCAAGTCATATCTGTAATCCACGTTCACTCTTGCAGCATTCGCATGCGTAGAGGAGATGATCGGCGCATCATTGATGTTGGAAACAGCAAAATTGATTACCTGCTCGTCGAGCACGGCATCATCAGCGAGATCAATAAGTTGCAGGGTGAGGGCTTCAGCGCCAAACCAATCGGAATTGGGAATAGTCACGGAAAGCTTATTTCCATCAACAAGCTCGGCAGTCAATTCAGATTGTCCGCTTATTTTCCAAGAAGTTGTGATATCACCAAAGACGGATAAAAAGCTACTCAAATCTACTTGTTCAAATGCCGAACCTTCCTCAATCGATTGATTATCGATCGCAGAAAAAGTGACATAGGAGACGAAAATGTCAACCGTTTGATCAACAGACGTAACATCATCACTAACATTGATTATAAAGCTATTTGTACCAGCATGCTCAGGAAGTGGCTTTCCGATAAAGGCACCACCAGTTTTGCTTTCTACGAAAGTGAGCCAGCTCAAAGGTGTAGCTACCGTTATTGTCAGATCGCTATTATCAATATCATTAGCAGCCAGATCATATCTGTAATCCACGTTCACTCTTGCAGCATTTGGTGGAGTAGAGGCGATGACCGGCGCATCATTAACATTGTTAACAATAAAATTAACTGCTCGCTCATCGAGTACTGCATCATCAGCGATATCAAGAAGTTGGATCGTTAAAGCTTCATCTCCAAACCAATCTGCATTAGGTGTACTAACGGAAAGCTTATTTCCATCAACAAGCTCGGCAGTCAATTCAGATTGTCCGCTTACTTTCCAGTAGGTGGTGATATCACCAAAGACCGTTAAAAAGCTACTCAAGTCTAATTGCTCAAATGATGAACCCTCTTCAATCGTCTGATCATCGATCGCAGAAAAAGCCGCGTAAGAGACGAATATGTCTACTGTCTGGTTGACAGAAGTTTCCTCATCAGCGACATTGATTATAAAGCTATTTGCACCAGCATGCTCAGGAAGTGGCGTTCCGATAAAGGCACCACCAGTTTTGCTTTCCACGAAAGTGAGCCAGCTCAAAGGTGTATCTATGGTTATTGTCAGATCGCTATTGTCAATATCATTAGCAGCCAGGTCATATCTGTAATCCACGTTCACTCTTGCATCAACTACAGGAGAGGAGGTAATGACGGGCGCGTCATTGATATTATTGACGGTATACACCACGTTCTGAGAATAAACATTACTCTTCGAGTCAGTCATTGTGACGATGATGTTTTCTTGCCCATACCAGTTATTGTCTGGACTATTGACTTGTAGCACATTGTTGATCACTTCAACGGTAAGATCACCAGTCGTAGAGGCTGCCCAGCTTACGGTCAAATCACCGAAAATAGTGACGTAATCACTCAATGGAATAGGAGAGAAGTTCAGTCCCTCATTGATTGATTGCGCTGGGATCGTTTCCATTTTAGCGAATGCGATGGCGATGTTTACTTCCTGAGTGGAGGTAACCAGACCATCTTTAACCGTGATAGAAAAAGAAGCTAAGCCAGCATCTTCACTACTAGGTATGCCAAGAATGGTGGCCTTATTTTGCTGATTGACAAAGTACAACCAAGAAGGAAGGTTACTTACTTCAATGGTTAATTCGTCGTTATCATAATCGATGACCTCCAAGTCATATTGGTATACTTTATCCACCTCTCCATCACTCAGCGGCGTGGTAGTGATCACTGGAACATCATTGATGTTTGCGGTCGCCAGCTGAAGAGTAACTAGATCAAAAAGACTGGAATTGACATTGCTTGTGGCTGTAACAGTTAAATTTTCTATTCCAAAATAATGTTCACTGGCAAGCTCGAATGTCAACAGCGAACCATCAAGTTTTGGTTGAAGTGTATCAGCACCAGCAATCGTCCAGATAACTTCTGCAGCCGATACGTTACTGAGAAAATCAGTCAGTTCAATCCTAGAAAATGCATTGCCTTCTTGTATGGCTTTGTCTTCAATGTTGGCAAGCATTGGTGGTCTTAAATCAAGCACAATGAAATTGACTGTGTCTTTATCATTGAGTAGTTGATCCGTTTGTGAGTCTGTCGCACTTATTTTTATCACCTCGGTTCCTTTCCAGTTTGTGGCTCTTAAAGAAAAGGAAAGCTGGTCCTTATCGAGCTTTGGAAACAAATATCCGGCTTCCAACTTTAATGGCTCCAAAGGATCTCCTACGACATCATTGGCCGTGAAATTAAGGAACTGATTGGTAGGCAATACCCTTTGCACATTTTGGTCATAGACTTTGAAATACACAGAATCAGTGCTGCTGTTGTTATAAATGGTCAGAAAATAAAACCACTCATTGCTAACAATGGTCGCATTTGCTGCACCAATTAACGTATGGTCTTTGCCGCTGAATGCAGCAATGATATGTTCATCGCCAATCAAACTTTTACCCATGCTTGAAGCTTCAATGGTCGCTGACATATTGAATTGAAACTCCTTGGCATTGATAGTCCAATCAGGAGCAGACATTGTCGAATCGGTAATGACCTCATAGTCCCAAGTGATGCTCTCGGGGTTGTTGGCCGTAATGAAAGTTGATAAATCAATGGTTTCGAATAAGCCCTGCAAACCAGTAATTTTGTCTTCGATGTGTATGATGACTGGCGCTTGATCTGCGGGTTTCCCACTAAAGATCACTTGCTGCGAAGAAGAAAAAGCATTGTCAGTAAGATCCGTTACCGTGAAAGTAATGGTTTCGGTACCAAACCAATCATTGGGTTTTGTGACACTCACCATATTGTCTTCATCAATGGCTACCGCCAATGATTGGTTACCAGCAAAGCTGAAGGCAACCAGATCGTCATCAGGCAAAGTTGTAAAGTCATCTAAATCAAATGTGCTGAAAGCTTCGTCAAAATTGGTGGTTTCATCAGAGATGCCAGATAAAATAGGCACAAAGTCATCGATGACGGTAAATGATATCGTATCTGCGTCAAAATCATTCGGGTTGGTCAAACTGCGGGCCACAAGGCGAATCCGCTCTGTGCCAACGAAAGATGGATCTTTGATGAGCAAATCGAGTGTGTTTTCGGATAAGCCTATCTCGAAATTAGTAGCATCAATGATCAATGGGTCATCTGGCTGACCAATGATTTGATTGGAGCTAAAAGTGAACGTCTGCTGACCTTTCAATGTCTGTTTAAGGGAGTCATCGAAGAATCTAAAGGAGAGCGTCTCCCCATTGTCATTTGAATTAATCGTTAGAAAATAGATCCAATCAGTTCCTACGGAAATGGCGGAGGCAATTCCACGAATAGTCTCTTGATCATCAAAAACCGCGAGCTGATGACTATCACCAATGGCTCTATCGCCTTTGCTGACAATACTTGCCGTGATATTCATTTGAAACTGAAAATCAGCAGCATTAAACGACCACCCAGGATCGCTTTCCTCGGAAATAGGTTTGAGGAATGTCGCTTCCCAAAAGACATTGGAAGCATTGGTAACATCAGCCAGTTGAATGGTCTCAAACTCGCCACCCTGACCAATAGTCTGATCAGGGGGTTGGCTTATGCTCACCTGACTATAACTGAGTATGGTCAGGAAGAGCAAATAGCAAGTAACTAATCCTCTCATTTAGCAATAATTTTTATTGTTTTGATCTCGTTTTCAGTTTGTACTTGAATCAGATACAATCCAGCAGTCAATTTAGTCCGCGAGTCATCCTTATCAATCATGAACGTATGCTTTCCAGCCTTAAGTCTTCCAGAATATAACTGATAAATAACCTGACCAGTCAAATTATGCAGCGTGACAGTGGTATTGGTGGTATTTTCAAGATTAATAGAAAGGGTAGAAGCTCCTATCACCGGATTAGGGTAAAGCTCAACACTTGTTAACATACTTGGAAGTACAGCCAAAGCTTCACGCTCAAATTGAGCCACAATAGGAGCGTCAACAGAACCAAGCACTTGGTCAATGAACATAGCGACATCATTTTCTGCAATATATTCCTTGCCTTCTCTTACCAGTCGTACATCAAGATTTTCTATAGACGTATTGGTAAAAGCTGTGATAAAGAAGTAATACTCGCCAATGAAGTCAAGATATTTTGCTTCACCATATCCAACCAATACCTCTTTATCAAACAATCCAATGATATCACCAGAGGCTGCATCAATACCAGAAGTACTCATGATAATATTACCATTAAACTCATAGTTTGATTCGGTAATATTCCACCCATCAGGGAGTTGAATAACTTTTTCCTCAGGAACATCTTCGGCTCTTGCATTAACATTATTGACTGGATATTTCAAAGTGGCTGTCCTGTCTGCATAAAGTAGATATCCTTGATTAGGTCTTAAGAAATCGAGACTACCGATCCAACCTTGAAAGTCAACATACTGCGCGAAGTTGCGCTGACCTTTTATGATAAAGTCTGCAGTAGCTGTAATTCCAGAAAGCGCTTCATTGAGCTCCATACCTACTGGAGGTAGGAAGGAAACCCAGTTCCAGCCTGAATCTAATTGAATCAAAGTTGTTTCAAAATCAATAGGCGATCCTAATAATACGAGGGTATCAGCTTTTGTTATTTTTATCCTGAAAGCTTGTGTACTGTCCATTTTGGACAAAGGACCAACCCAACCAAGATTAGGTACATATTGACTGAACTGAAGCTGTGACTTCACAAGGTCTCCCCTAGAGTTATCCAATGAGCCTAAAAGGTTATTTGTCTCGGTGGAGCTGCTATTAAGATTGAAAGATATCCAATTCCAACCTCTGGAAAGCGGCACTTCCTGAATGATATCATTGGTTACGGTGATGCTCATTGGAGCAGTGGGTGTGCCAAGTGCGATGGTATTGATGGATATTTCGTACTTCTCTGCTACCTGACCATACAATTGACATCTTGAAGCATCCCAAACCTGAAACTCAATCATTTCGCTGGATGTGCTGTTGGTATATAATGTCAAAAACACCAAATATGGATGTTCTCCAGGAATGTTTTCTAGTTCAGGAGTGTAGGTTACTTGCCCAACTCCGCGTAGTTCATCGCTTACAAAAGCAGCCACAATATCAAATTCGTCAGTAGAAAAATCACCACGAATATTAAGCTGCCCGGTAAAGTTCATTGAGTTTTCAAAAAGTGCTGCATCAACTTCCCAAATAGGTTCTGGACAAAGTACTCTCACATCAAATCGTAGCTCCGGAGCACCGAATGATGTTGCAGCAGTCACTACATCTTTGTACTCGCCACCACCAATCTGATTACTTACCGTAAAGGTCACATCTTGTGTAGCACCAGGCTGTAGTTGGAAACTACGCGGCGTGGCTGTGAGCCAGCTAGGAAGCGATGTTTCCGTTAGAGTCTGCACATCGAGCGCTCCCGAAAGACTGACATTCACACCGAAAGCCCCATTGTTTCTAATGGATCTTACAAACTGTGGTGACGCTCCTTCATATACAATGGACTGAATATCGTCACCTTGCCAAGCGAGTGGATTTCGACGCACAAGGAATTCCCAAGTGATCGTTTCCGTTTGCCGATTGCCGAGTTCATCACTCATGCCTAGTACATCGACTCTGATGACTTGCTCTTCCAAGAACTTATTCTGAATGTTTGGAACAATGATGAGCTTGTTGCCTTCACAAGTGACCGTAGCATCCATGAACAAGCCTGTTTCAGTATTGGAAACAGCGACATTATTAGCACTCCCTTGAACGGGACTTACTTCTATTGGAAGGCTGATAATATTGTCACATTTAATTTGCTCTGTAAATTCGATACTAATGACATCATCGGAAGCCAGTATTTGATCTGCAGGAGTGGGCGTACCCAATAAAGCCGGTGCTTGTCTATCTATGACGCCCGATAATATGGAAGATAGTCTTGAAGGAATATCACCATCGCAGAAAGATACTGCTCGAATCTCATAAGGACCATCGTCCAATAACTTGACATCCCAACTGAAAATAGTGAAGCCTGGATCAAGGTCTGCTTTTAGAAATGACACACCATTGATCCACGGTTCACCCTCAAAGTCTTTGCGGTATTGAAACCGAACTTCGGTGAACTCTGGTCTTTGCAAGTCATATTGATCGATTGTTAATGTCATTCGGTCGCCATCAATACTTGAAATCACCCAGTCATCTCCAGGATCGGCGATGTTGATAGGACTACATACTTCAATGAAATTCACACTGATATCTTGACGAACAGCGAATGCTTCCTCAGGAAAATTAAAACCTCGGCTATCAGCCCATTCTCTCTCACATGAGGAGTAAAACATCAACGTAATGTCTTGATAATCAAATGCAATCGGCCCTTTATCTACCGTCAATGTTGCTTTCACTTGCTCCCCTGCTTGGAGTACAAAAGAAATATCATTGTTACCAGAAAGTGGTTGCCCATTGACTTTCACAATCGCACCATCAGGATTGGTCTCTTGCAACATCGTGAGGTAGTACACCCCCGATTCACTAGTTTGACTAAGATTTCCAACGTTGAGTGTGAAAACCGCTTGCTGATCTTCAGGAATATCTACCGCTACATTTTGGTCTAGCAATAGACTTACAGACTCTCTTTTTAAGGTTTTGACCTGTGGCATGACATAGTCAAAAGCAGCAGCATAAAAATCAATAACCCTGTTTTGCTTGCGAATTTTGTCATCGTCATTGGCACCAATGAAGTCGCCAAATTCTTCCACTGCGGCATCCACATCGGCATAATCCGAAACGGTCTCTCCAAGTCCATCTAATCCAACGATACCAAGGATGTTATCTATTTCTCCTACGAGCGGATCAACTAATTCGGTACCTACCATATCCACAAGTTCACTCACTTGCTTTTGGAGTAATTCCGCACCCAAGTCTGGCAAAAGAGAGGATATGGCCAAGTTTCCAAGTCCAAGGCTGTAGTCGTAAATATCCCCTTCGTAAGGGCAACTTGACGAGCCGCTGACGAGTTCAAATACAGGGGTACCATAAATCGCATCAGCTTTGATGTTCACTGTGAAATTGTCACCAAAATCATCATCGGATAAAGTATACCCAACCGTGCGTGTCAATTCTCCTTGCGATGATTCACCAGCGCCGAGTGCTACTCTTAATGTGGTGTTATTACCTACACTACCACCACTATTATCGACTGATATACCGACCTCATTGGCCACACTAGGCTCTATGAAAATCTCCTGATCAAAGCTGAAATTACTGCTTGCGGACTCTGTCATTTCCTTGCTGTATTCTACCCCAGCATCGAAAGATATATTCTCCACAAACTTCGCACTCTTTTTGAGGGCATAATTCATGATGATCATTCCTTTCCAACTGTTGGCTTCCTGCTTTTTGCCCAGTGCCACCAACTCAGGAATGACTGTACCGATGATAAAGTCTTCTGAATAAATAAAAGTCGTAGCAAAGCCATTTGGCGCCATTAAGATTTCTTTTCCTAAGACCACCTCGCAAGTACTTTCATTGACTTCCATAGTCGTAGAAGCACCATAAAGCACATTCATAGCTCCACCGACATATACATCGCCATTCGTAGCTGTAGTGCTTATCCGCTCCTGAGCGGTAAACGTCTGAGTCATTTCAAAATTGGTATTCAGGCTCTGGCCATAGCTTACTTCCGCACGATAGGAGTTGGTTACTTCCGTTTCGGTTTGCTTGGTAGCTCCTGGTACTCCAGTATTTAAGGTAATCGTATTGCCGAGCTCCATTTGTCCAAAAGAGGACTGGGTAATCTCTGTCGCCAATGAAAAACTCATGGTGTTCGAAAACGTTTCTCCACGTTCTATAAAGGAAACGGAGTTGTCACCTGGAGGTGCTCTCAGTATCATAAATGGCATCTGCGGAGATGTAGTGGCAAAATCCATATCACCAGGCAACATACCGGTGACATAGGCAAACTGTGTCGCATCTGCCAAATCGCCAGATCCATCTATTGCTACCACTTGTATCTTTTTCTGGTAAGGGTTGCTTCCGCCATCCAATATATTGGGTACGCCACCTCTCAGCTCGTACGAGGTAAAACCATTCGAAAAGCTAATTTCCTGTGATTCTCGGTCACTGATATCATCAAAAATTCGGATAGTCCCTGACGGCACACTGCAACGATTGCCGAAATAATCCTCGAAAACGAAAAGATCCAAATTGATTTTTTCATTCTGCGCAATGACTGCCTTGCCACAACTATTCGCTGCGATAGCTTCCATATCTACGCGCACTTCAGATCGGTATCGGAAAGTGACCCCTTCCTTATTTCCAACGACGAGTGATACTTCTTTTGCTCCTTCAAGATCAAAATAACTCTGTATGGCAGGATTTTCATGCTCTACATACAAAATGTAATCTTGGGGCGGAGCGTTTTGGAACTCAAACTGGCCTGTAGCATTGCTCACTATAGCGGTATCAGAATAGCAGAAAGGCTGTGTAGAAAGTATTACCCGCGCATTGCCAATACCATTTCCACTTACTGGATAGTCACAAACCCCACCAATAACTTTTCCCTTCAAAGACCTTACAATATTGTCTTCAATATTGATCCCAGCGATAGGTCTGACCAGTCTTGGGAGCTCTATGAAGCCTGGAACAAACGTATGATCTCCAGATTCGAACGTGATTGTTTGACCTGTGCTGCCTGGCTCTAATTCCAATTTGAACTTTCCGAATTCATCGGTAAGCGTCTTTGGTATGGTAGAGGAGCCATTCAAGATAATTTCTACCCCTTCGGCAAAGCAATCTGTACCTGTGAAGCGTACAAAACCACTGACGCCTAGTTGTGAGATATCTGTGAAATCAATACGATCAACTGCAGTTACGGATGGATCGAGCGATACATTTCGAATGTTGGGTTGGAAGGAATGTATGAAAAACTCTACAGCAAGAGGAATGTCATCCCCGTCCCAGTTGGCAACTACAGGATCTCCACTCGTAAGTATGAGCTGAGGAGCCTCAAATGTTCCCGTGATTTGATTTGGACTAATGTCGGAGATAAAAATCCCTTGTCCATTGCTAAATGGCCAGTAACCTAGCAAACCTTCTTGCTGAGCAATGCCTAGCTCATCTAGCGGGAGTACTTGATTGACCGTCGCGTTTACTTGGTTTTGTGTGCGGCCATAATTGTAAATGCGAAATTCATCCAACCGACCATCGAAATATGACGATCCCGCCTGCAGAGCATTGGTCTGACTTCTACCAATCACCATTCTTGAGAGCCCTGGAGTAGCGCTCGGACTTGTGGTACTTCCAGTAGCGATTTCCTGTCCGTCTATGTACAAGGCAAGGTTTCCTCCGTCATTGACAAAGGCCATGTGGTACCAGAACTCATCGTCATAGCTTGCGGTACTTTGGAGCGTGACCGGGCTACCGTTTAGATTGAAAAGCGCAGCTATTTTGCCATCAGCTTCCATTTTCACTTGGAGTGTGATCGCATCACTCTCAGGATTTGAAGCTTCGAAAAGCACCATGTCATTGGCAGGATGATCGCCTACCTTGAACCAACCTTCGAGCGTCAGCTCATCTTCCAGTGGAAGTCTCTCATTTTGAAAACTGATATAATCGTCTTCCCCATCAAAATCAAGGGAAAAACCAATAGAGGTTTCCTTGGATGCTTCTACTTCAAAGGTGGTACCATTGCCGTAGTATATTCCCGCTATGATAAAGTCACCGCCTTCGTCCGTATAGGCTCCAGCTTGCACAGGAGATAAAAACTGGACACGCTCCACCCCGCAGATGTAGCCTTGAATGTAATCTTCGATCTTGGTTTTTACAGAATAGTCAAAAAGCTTATCGCCAAAGCGCTCATCAAACTTCCAATAAGCTTCCAAGCCTTGTTCTGTACCTATGAGGGTGATGTCGTCAAACTTACGCAGCTCTTCTCTGGTGCGCTCCAAACCCCAAATACGGAATTCGTCCAAATGACCACCGAAATAACCACTGAAGACATCTTTTCCGTCTTTTCCCAGTTCTATCTGGGCAGGTTTGCTTACTGGCTCACCGGGATTATCCGTTTCTGCTACGCGCTGACCATCTACGTACAAGTACATTTTGGTAGCTCCATATACCGCAGCTACGTGATGCCAGGCGCGATCAAACTGTGTGGTATTGTACACATCCTTTGAGATCAGAACTGTAGGATCTCCGTCTGCATTTCCATCGTGAGAGAAGCTTACGTTACCTGCTGCTGTGATCCCTATTTTCACCAAAGAAGCGGTAGTCCCACTGTCCAATGCCGAAAATATGGTTTGCTCTCTGGCTTCTAAGTTTCTAAACCACCCTTCGATGGTGTAGGTACTGCTGAGCGCCAATACCTCATCGTTGAAGAAGACGTAATCATCTACACCATCCAGCTCCAAGGTTCTGCCCAAGTTGGGCGTGAGCGTGACTTTCACATCCGATACCGATACACCACCGAGTGTCCGCACACTCCCGGTGATCCGGCCGTTTGGATTTAGAAAACCGATGACTTCTTGTGCTCGGCTTTCGCCAAAATCATTGGTCGTGACGATCTCGTAGGTATAAAACTCTCCGGGGAATACATTGAAATCCTGAAAAGTAGTTTGTGAAAGCGGGACAGTAGCCATCAGGCTACCATTGCGATAGACCTTGGTCAATGCACCCGTGACAGTAGCAGCAAAAAAATCATCGATTACTTTCCATTTCACCTCTATTCGGTCCAGATACTCGCCTTCGGATGCTGAGGAGTAAGGGGCTTGTGGCTCCTGATTATAGAAGCTCAGCTGACCCATACCGATCACATTTTGTTCTAGGTCATAGCCCATTTCGTCGATCACCGGCTGGCCGATGGTCATATTGATGCGGTATTCTCTGCTGACAGAGTAGCCCGAAGCACCACCGGCGTTGAAGCCTTGTACTTCGTAGTTAATATCTTCTTCGCAGTTTTCCTGCGCGTGGGTAGCAAAAGTGAATACTAGGAGAAAAGCTCCCAAAATCCATTTTTGCAACGGTTGTATGTGTTGCATAGTTATATGGATTTATAGATTATTGACTTATTGCTTCCCTTCTGATGAGTAGAGAAATATCAGAACCAAATTTATATTCACAATTTTCTTGACCAGTTAATGGATGATACGTTTTATAATTACTAGTTCCACAACTTTCTGATAACCAGTAATCATACTGATTCGAGATATTCAAACTAGTACCACTGCGAAGAACCTCTTCAATCTCAGATTTGCTCGCTAGATACCAGTCGCCATAACCATTCCTATAAAAATTTTGCCCGGGATGCGAACCCGATTCGCTATAGGCTATATAATTAAACCCTCCGCTGACTTGCCATACGATACCACCACCGTAGGCACTCCCAATAGGCTCACCAGCAAGCGCATCTATTTTTGCTTCTAATTCTCCAATTTTAGATAGTAAGAAACCAACGGTAACCAAAGAGCTGTCGTCACCTGTGATGGTTACTGCACGTGGAATTCTTCGTACCAAGGCGACTCTCCTCGCATTAGTACCATAATCGCAGTTTGGGTAGCGGTTGGGGGGATCGGCCATTACATAATTGCCTTGACCAAGACCACAATCACCGATATCGCTCGCCCAATAGTTGGAGTAAATAGGAAATAGATTTGGTGCGTTACTCATGGCACTTATCAATTCTTCTGAGGAAGGAATCCACCAATCTGAATAGCCGTTTGTTGTAGGATAATCTATCATTTGTTTCTCAATATAATTTGAACTATGGCTTTGTGCATTATCTACACCAAACATGGCCTGTGTATTACTTTTTCCCGCACCGATTGCCGAAGAGGACGACCAAGTAGAATTGGAACCATATATTAAACTATAAGTATTTGTATTATCCGTATTCACTATATAGGTAAAATTACCTTCATTAAGGAAAACCGCACCCCCCTCTAAGGAAGAGCCGAGCGCAGGATCACTTGAATAAACCGCCTCGGCAGAGCTACCAGAGAGATAGGTGCTTATTGCGGCGTTGAGCGAGGTTAGATTTACCAGGTCATTGGCTTGTGTAGGTGTGCCGCTGCTTTGTACTTTTCCGCTAAAGGTGACATTGCCATTGGAGGCGATGTTCATTCTTTGGGTAAAAGAGGAGTCAGCATAGTTGACATGGCCAAGGCTTAGGTTTCCGCCATCGGGCACAGCGATATTGCCATTGTCCAAGGCCAGCATGCCTTGCTTCAGCCGAATGCCGCCTTCATCCAAGGAGATGAATCCTTTTGTCATATCCATATTTCCTCTTTGGACGACCAGGTTGCCACTGTCTAAAGTCACATCGTTGGCCACCGTTACGTTTCCATCATTGGCTACCGTTATTTTGTTGGTGATGCCTACTTGCATTTCTATACCTCCAGCTCCATCTTTATCGGAATCTCCCGCGATGATTACACTGTTGGCATTGGAGAGATTGGCGGCAGTACCACCAAAGGCCGTATTGAGGAGCGTACCATCAAAAAATCGAATAGCTGCCCCTGCATCATTGATCACAATATCACCTTGTGTAATGGTGAAATTTCCCGCATCGAGGGTTACGTTTCCATTCCCGAAGCGCATGTCGCCATCAGTCACGGTGATGTCCCCGTTGGAGATACTTAGATTGGTTTTTATTTTCACATCCCCTACAGAAGGGAAGGTATTGTCTTGTCCATAAATCCCCAGTGCATAGGGAGAAATGGTGAGCTCCATACGTGGCGTCAGCTCCGCTCTACCTTCTACCGAGATACCGAGATAATAGGTCGTGTCGAATGGTAGTATGTCTATTGGGCTATAGCTTCCTAGCTTGGCAGCAAATAGTCCATTGTTGGTGGGGACACTCGGATGTGTCTCTGACCATAAAGCCGTACCGTTTGCAGCTTGCTCATAAAGAGAGAATTTTACTTCGTAAAAGCCATTGTCTACCGTGCGAGACCTTGGGTCGCGGAGGACGCCTTGTACGGAAATGGTTTGGGCAGTAGCGATGATGCTTACAAAAAGGAATAAAAAGGTGAAAATGTATTTCATGTCAAAGAAAGATTTTGATCGTATCGACTGTGATTTTTGAAAACTTGTATAATTGGTTTGCATGATGCTGGTGATTAGTTGCTGGGTATTTTCCTGATAATGATAGTCGGGAAATAATAGCTGTCTGTATGTCGACAAGCTGTTCTTCCATTCCAATCTATTACTAGAGCCTGAGAATTAGAACAAGAGCTCTGACTACTGGTCCAATAATAGCTGGAAGAACTATACCCTAGATCGGTATTGCTTAGGATGCTTTTAAATTCATCCTCAGATGGAATCCACCAATAGTCATAGCCATTGATCGGTGATTGAATTCGTCCTACGGTATAAGAGGAGCCATAATCTGTGTATGCTCTAAATAGGCTTTCGGTATTCTGCTCGCCCGATCCAAACCCCGTATCGTCAGTCCATCCGTTATATTGTTTGGATAAATGAACTTCCCCCTCCAAATAAAAGGCGATGTATGCGAATCCGTCTTCTACAGTGAAAACGGTGCCTCCTCCTGCTTGTTCTCCTATTCTATAAGTCTCCTCCACAAGATCAAAAACCCAACTTTCTTTTACTTGATCGAGGGTTAGTTGTAGCCGAGCGAATTTATCTTGAAGTATTTCATAGGTCGCAAAGGTGCTATTTTCACCAGAAACAGTCTTTGGATCACGTTCTATTCTGCGAACAAGGAAGGCTTTACTTGCTGTCGAGGCATTTTGACATTTTTTATTATTATTGTAAAACTGAAGCCCATACACCCAAACACCTCCGCAATCCTCTAAACTACTCGTCCAATAATAATCAAGAGAATATAAATCGGGTAGATTGAGTGACAAGGTATTCATCTCGTTTACTGAGGGTAAATACCATGCAGGGTGGTTGTTTTTTAACTGATAAGCCCAATACTCCTCCTCCTCATTTTCCTCCATTGCATTGAGGTAGCTTAGTGTATTCGAATATCCAGAGCCAAAGGCATCTGAACCATCCCAGCTCAACCCCGAATTGTTAATATTTTCAGCCAGTTTATATGGTTCATCTACCAATTTGGTGATATACACATAGTTGTCGTCTAGGTAAAAAATGGTTCCTTGCTCGTTACTCTCTCCGATCACTTGCCCTAGTTCATATTGATCGGAATGTTGGGTAGAAGCCTTTCGGCTATTGAGAAATGCGCCATTGACGAATGCATTTGGGTCAGACAAATCATAGACAATTTCCCCATTGACTGTTGTAGTGCCTATGACCTTACTGTCTCTAGTCTGTCTCATTTGTTTTAAGGTGACGAGCTCATTGTCTTCTATGGCCGAATCAAGGCTTTGCGGTACGTTTAGGAACTGTGCAATGCTATCGTACCCGATGCTTACTGCAGCAATGAACGTGGAATCGGATGGCGTATAATGACCAAATTGGATGTCTCGCTCTCCAATATACATGAGCTTAGAGGAGTCAAATTGTATGCCATTAGCGATTTCGACGGTACCACTATTGGTGATCCTCATCGCAGGCGTTACGCCTATTTGAAACTCAATAGCACCTGCGGAATCTAAGTCTGCATCTGCCAAAACACCCACCGTACCTTCGCTAGTGGCGGAGGAGGCTGTGCCACCATTCGCAGAGTTTAAAATGGTGCCATCAGGAAATCGCAAAGCGCTGCTGGCGCCTGAGAAGTAAATATCTCCAAGATTGATCGTGATGTTGCCCGAGTCGAGATCGAAAGCCCCTTTACTAAGCATTACGTTTCCTTCTTTTAGGAACACATCTCCCAAATCGATGAGAAAGTTTTCCTTGACGGTGACGTCCCCTGTGGAGGGAAACTGGTTATCTTTTCCTACACTACTGGCTGTATAAGGAGATAATGTCAGTGGTGTTCGAGGTTCGAGCTCATCGGTTTGCTCAACGGACGTACCTAGATAATAGGCGGTATCGAATGTTAATTGGTATAAGGAGTTGATCGAGCCCAACCGGGTAGCAAATAATCCCTGTGAAGTGGTAATGCTTGGGTGAGTTTCTACGAATAATGCGGTTCCACCAGTTTGTTGGTCATAAAGCCTAAAGGTGACAGCATAGCTGCCATCTTCTACTGTGCGCCCTTTTGGATCACGTAGTACACCTTGCACTGAAATGCTTTGTGCAAAGACCGTGAGAGATGCAAAAGCGCATAAGAATGCTAATAGTAATTTCATGTTTGAACGATTTTTTACCTTTGTAAAGTGATTTAAATTAATCTCTAAATCAAGGTACCCCGGGGTACCTTTAGGTGAATAAGTCTTTTTTATCGACTAATTGGTGTGTTTTGGGGTTGAATTTTGGGGAGTTACGAAAACTTTAAATTCCATCTTGTAGGGACTATTCCCGGATACTTGTATCGAATAAAAACCAATTATTCGTTTTACTACCTCGCTTGCTATGAGGTTGTTGATTGGTCACTATTTTACTTTATTCTCTTTTTTTCTTCTCGGAGCAATTCAGCTTTCGCGGACTATTCCATTTGATTTAGACATTGTATAATTGTTCGTGGTGGAGCATGACCCATGAGAGCAGTGAGTTGTTACTTTGGGCTAGGTTAAGTTTTTCACAAAGCCTGTGACGATAATTTTTGACAGTTCCTTTCGCTAGTCCGAGTGTTTCTGCAATTTCTTTAGAGGTCTTTTTTTCTGCAATAAGTTTGATTAAAGCGATCTCGGGTAATGTCAAAGAATCGATAACATTTGTTCGGATGTCTTTTTTTCTCAATTTAAAATTGACCAATGCGACTTCTATTGTTGGTTTGATTTCTGACTTAGCAAATGGTTTTATCAGGTAACCCGAGGGCTGGGTATCCATGGCATTTTTTAAGGTGTCTGGATCAGAATATGCAGTGAGAAATATAAAGGGAATGTCGTGATTTTCCTTTAGATAATTGGCCACATCTATGCCTGACTTTCCCTTACCAAGGTTGATGTCTAGAATCATGAAGTCCGGTTGATCTTGCTCAATGCTTTTTAGTGCTTGATCGTAGTTCAAGGCGGGTTCTAGCACGTCATAGTTTTGTTTTTGTAGTACATTTTCAATGTTGTCTGCGACTATGACTTCATTTTCGACAATGAGTATTTTCATATTGTTATGATATTAGGCATCTTCCTGCATGTTAAAAACTACTGAAAAATGGTTTCCTTGATGATAGCTATGTTGTAATGTACCGGACAGTTGCATAGACAACCGGGAGGCGAGTCTTAATCCGTAACCTTTTTTCGTCAGCACCGAAAAGGGTTTAGGTAAATCGGGACCTTTATCAGAGACTAATAGTTTGCATTCGTGTTGATTATTTTCTGTTATACTGATGCCCAAATAATAGGAATCATTTGGAGTCATGCTGTATTTGAAGGCATTGGTCACCAACTCTGTAATGATAAGTCCAAGAGGAACCATCGTATCGATATCAAATTGGATATCATCACAGTTGATATCAATGTCAATTTTGGATTGAAAAGCATGAATTTCTAACAATTGAGCCATGAGTTGATCAACGTAATCGTCTAACGCTATTTGCGTGAAGTCATGATTCATATATAGGTTTTGATGTATTAGCGACATGGTAGCGATTCGGCCCTGACTCTCCTGCATTATTTTATTTGTAACCTCATTGCCTTTGTCGAGGCTTTCTATGTCCAATAGGCTGCTGATTAGTTGAAGATTGTTTTTCACTCTGTGGTGGACCTCTCGGAGTAAGGTTTCTATTTTATCATTTCGAGAGGTGATTTGTTCTTTTTGTGAGGCGATTAAGGTATTTTTTCTGTTGAGTTTCCGGTAACTTCTGCCAATAAAAAGGGCAATAATTATGGCTAGAATTAAAAGTACCCCAATAAAAAAGGCTATTTGGCTTTGAGCCCTGCTTTTTGTCTGTTCTAGCTGCAGGTCTTTTTTTAATAAGTCGTTTTCTTGTTCTTTTTTTCTTGTTTCATATTTTACCTCCAGATTGGCAAAACGTTCATTGCTGGACTCATTGAAAAGGCTATCCTCTAATGATTTGAATTTTTGGTGTGCTTCGTATGCTTCTCTATAGTTTTGACTTTTTGCATGCACATTTGCTTTCGTTTTGTAGGTGTCACGAATCATGCGTTTATAAAAAGTGGTATTGACTAGCTTTTCAGCTTCATCGACCAATATGATAGCGTTTTTTTGTTGTGCTAACAAAGAAGCCGCTTCAGACAAGGCAAGAAGATTTCGAATTTTCATACCTATTATCCCTTCTCGATTGCAGATAGCTAAAGACTCTTCTAAATATGGAATCGCTTCTTTGGCCCTATTTTGAAGGATTAAAATATGACCAACATTGTATAATGGAATTACATGAAAACTAGCTCGTTGTTTTTTTCTGTATTTTAAATTTTTTTTGTATTCCACTAATGCTAAACCATACTCTCCTTGATTTTCATAAGCGTTACCATAACTGTTTTCACATATTGCAACACCTGATGGATGTCCTAGCTGTGAATAAATGGTCATGGCATTGTCAATGGCGGCTAGTTCTTTTTGGTATTGTTTGTTGTCATGATATACCTCATATAGCCTGATATAGGCGTCACCTTTTCCGATTTCATATCCCGATGCTGTACTCAGCCTGATGCAATCATTGGCGTAGCGCACAGCTTCTTCAAAGTTTCCCATCATTCTGTAAGCGTATGACAAGTCGATAGACCAATCGAACTGATCAATCAAATGGCCTTCTTTCTCAGCAAGGCTTAATAGTATTTTGTAGCCTTCAATCGCAGGGGGGTAGTTCCCTAAATGATAAAAGATGTGGCTTTCTAGTCCTTTGGCTTTTTTGAAAACTAAAGTGTCTTGTGCATTTTGCGCATCAAGGGCGGTTTGCTTTGTTAAAATTAACGCTTCATTCAGATTGCCACGCCTATAGATGAGATAGTCATGTGTATGTTGACTTAATAGGCTAATGGGTTTTTCTTCCATACTATTAATCAAGGAGTCAGCCATATCGATGGCGTTAAATGCTTCTTCTATTTTCCAGTCTAAAGCAAGTACTTCGGCTCTATGAATGCTAAGATTAATGAGCAGGGTGGAATTATTAATTTCCTTTGCCAAGTGCATTGCCATATCAAAGAATTTTCTAGCATCAGCGAATTCATCCATTTCGGTGAGTCCAATACCTGCTTTTAGTAAAATATTAGCTTGATGTTCTTTAGTCGTGTTTTTGGCAATAGTGATGGCTGAGTCTAAATATAATTTGGAGTGGGTATTTCTGGAAGTGAGAAATTCTAGTTTGGCTTTGTTAATGAAGTAATAGGCGTGACTCTCAGGTGATTTTTTATTTTCTAGCTTCGTTTTTTCTATGTGCTCTTCCGCTTTGTCTAAGTCGCTTATTAATAGACGATTGAAAATGATGTCATTGGCACTGGCTTTGGTCGAGTCAAAGTTGTTGGTAAAAACGACTAACGTTAGCGGGTGGGGAGCTGTCTCACTCTTCGCACTGACGCAAAAGAAGATAATTAATAAAAAAGTTAGGTTGTAAACGCTAGGCTTCATTTGAAAAATTTGTACAGTTCCCACACTAAAAATATTGTATAGAATGATTTTTTCAATGTAAATCTTACGATTCTTTCAATATTAAATTTTTATTCTTCGTGTAGGATATGTTTTGTTATGCGGTAAAGTAATGGAGTGAATATGCAAAACGCCGAGATTGCGTAGATCAGATGTCTTATGTAGATTTTTCAGCGTCTTTCTATAAAGTTAGGAGTCTGGGTCGGTATGTACAGTTATTTTAAGTGTTCAGCGAGAACGAGTCTGCTTGAAATTGGAATGATGAAACTGAGTGTTTTTGATACGGCTGTCAGGGGTTTTATTAAAGAATCTGTGTCATCATTCTAAATCGGTGATTCAGACAATAAGGTTTGAAACATGGATTAGGCGGATTCTGGAATTTCTCACACTAGAAAGCACTTTGTAGCTTAAGTGCTAGTCAAAGTGCTCGTTTTGAACTTTTAATAACGTTTTGCTCTCAAGCCGGTCTGGCTCTTCATTTTTTCTTGTCAAAAAACGAAGCAAAAAGACCAGAAAATTTCAAACTCACTCCGTTCAAACAAGAAATTTTCATCGGAGCGCTTATCATAATCTGGCATAATCATTTTACGATTTATATTTTCAGAAAAGCCATCTATGAAAAGCGTCACATCGACGGAGGCACAAGGGAGATGTCTCCTTGCATAGCATATCAGTTCTTCTGGGGATTTCTCACCCTTCCTTTGGTCGGGTTCGAAATGACGTTCGTTGTTAATGGCGAGGAGGTGATTTTTTTTAAAGAATCTGTGTCATCATGTTAAATCCGTGATTCAGACAATAAGGTTTGAATCACGGATTAGCCGGATTCTGGGATTTCTCACAAGAGAAAGCACTTTGTTGCTAAGGTTATCTTCAAAATATTGTTTTTGAACTTTTAATAACGTTTTGCCCTCAAGCTGGTCTGGCTCTTCATTTTTTCTTGTCAAAAAACGAAGCAAAAAGACCAGAAAATTTCAAACTCACTCCGTTCAAACAAGAAATTTTCATCGGAGCGCATATCATAATCTGGCATAATCATTTTACGATTTATATTTTATAAAAAAAATCAACAATAATGGGTCAAACCTACTTCCATACTGAAGCACTAAACTAGGAAATGGAATTATGAGAAAAGTCATTTTAAAAAGCAGTCATTGAAATGTCTTTAGCGTTACATGAGTCATAGACGATCAAAGAGTATGCATCAGTGTTAATTGGCGGTATAGAGCAGATTTCTTCTATTAACTTATATATTTCCTTTCAATAGGCTTATTAAGTCGTTTAGTCCAATGACTTCAATGTTTTTTTCCACGGGATACCGCTCGTGTCCAAATGTACAAATGAAGTTTCTTTCCGCATTAACATCATCAATAGCCAGCCGGTTGCCTTTCGTGAGCTTTGGCGCCAATGTATATTTGATTTCTATTGCCGCTATTGGCTTACTACCATCTGAAAGAATGAGGTCAACTTCCGATCCATCGTGAGTTCTGTAAAAATGATACTCATACTTATTGCCAAGCTGTCCTTTGATTTGCTCAATGACGAAGTTCTCCCACGAACTTCCAAGTATAGGGTGTCCAATAATGTCATCCATGTTGGAAATCTTCAATAGGCTATGTAATAATCCAGTGTCCTTGAAAAAAGTCTTTGGTGTTTTGGTAATACGCTTTTTCACGTTTGTATGGAAGGGCTCCAATACGTCAATGATAAACGCACCTTCTAAAAATTCCAAGTATCTTTTTAATGTCGGAGAAGTCAGACCAAGGGACTTGGCAAAGTTTGATGCATTCCACAAGGAACTGGTATTGTGTGCGAGCATTCTCAGCAAGTTGTTGAGCAGTCGAGGATTGGCATTGAGCCCAAGTTGTGGCAAGTCTCTTTGAATATAAGATCCTAAAAGCTGATGCCTCCAGGTCGCACTTTGCTTGTCTGATTTGGCTAGATAGGACTGAGGGAAACCGCCTCTGATCCAAAGCTTTGAAATATCGCTGACTTCATTGGTTAAAAAGGAGGGGAGCTCTACATAAGCGACTCGCCCGGCCAAAGACTCGGCTGTTTTACGAATGAGAGAAGGCGCTGCTGATCCAAGTAACACAAATCTACCCGGTCTTCGATCTTCGTCTATGATGGATCGGAGTAGGGGGAAAAGCTCAGGCATTAGCTGTACTTCGTCAATAATAATTGTACGATGTTGATTGGCTCTTAGGAAAACTCCAGGATTACTCATCTGACTGAGGCCAATGTCGGACTCTAAGTCGACGTAAACAGCATCTGACGTGATCTGTTTGGCTAGTGTTGTTTTTCCTACTTGTCTTGGTCCTATGATACCTACAGCCGGAAACTGATCCATCAGTTCGGTTAATTCATCCATAGAAAATCGCTCAATCATAACCGTAAATTTAAAATAATACTTTAGATAAACGATATAGAATGAATTTATTTACACCGTAAATTTAAAGTATTACTTTAAATTTACGGTGTAAATAAATGAAGTAAGAGAATTTTTATTTGCTTAAAAGTTGTTTAATCTATGATTCTTAGCTTGGCGAAAGCGAGCAATAATGTCTTGTCTCCAGCTTTGTCAAAATTAACGCTCGCCTTTCTGTTGCTGCCTTCTTCATCGATATGAACGACCTGTCCAAAACCGAATTTGGGATGTTCTACTTTCATCCCAAGCGTTAAATTGCTAGTGTCGCTCGCTTTGAAATCGTCACTTGGTGTATGCTTTGGAGCTGCACCAAATTTTCGGTTAACACGATCCTTTTTAAGGTTGTTTACAAAATTCTTAGTAACGTAACTTTCCGATGACGATAGTGCTGAGCTACTACTAAATTTTTTATTGACCTTCATGTAACGTGGGTCTACTTCCTCGATAAAGCGGCTTGGCTCGCAAGCTTTCAACCTTCCAAAACGATATCTATTGAGTGCATAACTTAACTGTACTTTCTTTTTCGCTCGGGTAATAGCGACATAAAAAAGGCGTCTTTCTTCTTCCAAATCCGCTCTGGAGCTCAGCATCATTTGTGATGGAAAAAGCTCTTCTTCCATACCCACAATATATACATAGTTGAATTCCAGTCCCTTAGAACTATGAATAGTCATCATCGTAACGGCATCATTTGGCGCATTACTTCTGTCTTCATCCGTGAGTAAGGTTACTTCCTGTAAGAAAGCGTCCAGGCTTTTGCCTTCTCGCTCTGGATCATCGGTAAACTCTTTGATGGCATTGAGGAGTTCTTGTACGTTTTCATACCGGTTCATACCCTCGATGGTTTTATCCTCGTAGAGCTCTTTGAGTAATCCTGAGCTTTTGGCTACATGAGAGGAAGTCTCAAAAGCATCTTTTTTGTCATTGGTCAGTTTGAAACTCTTGATCAAATTGGCAAAGCTCTCCACTTGACTGCCACCACGACCTCCAATGACTGACGAAGCTTTTTGTATGGTTTCCCAAAGAGTCATCTGGTTTTCATTGGCATAAACGACCAACTTTTCCACAGTTCCTGGGCCAATTCCCCGTTTAGGAAGATTGATGATTCGGCGCATGGCTTGCTCATCGTTGGTATTGACGATAAACCGTAGATAGCCGACCAAGTCTTTGATCTCTTTTCTTTGGTAAAACGACAGCCCACCAACCACGCGATACTGTAGATTCATTCTGCGGAGCGCTTCTTCCATTGCTCTCGACTGACTGTTGGTTCTGTATAAAATGACAAACTCATTGCTACTTGCCTGTGCTTGCATCTTTGTTTCAAAAATGGCACTGGCAACCAAGCGGCCTTCTTCATTGTCTGACGTTGATTTGACCAATTCGATCAGTTCCCCTTCTTCATTAGAAGTCCATACGTTTTTCTTTAATTGCGCCTTATTCTTAGCGATAACTGAATTAGCGGCTTCTACGATCGTATTCGTAGATCGGTAGTTTTGCTCTAGTTTGATGGTTTTTAGATCGGGATAGTCTTTCTCAAAATTGAGAATATTTTGAATATCCGCTCCTCGGAAAGCATAAATACTTTGTGCATCGTCACCCACCACGGCAATATTTTGTCTTACAGCGGCTAGCTTTTTAGCAATGACGTACTGAGAAATGTTGGTATCCTGAAACTCATCGATCATCAGGTAATGAAAGCGCTGCTGGTATTTGTTAAGTACATCAGTGTGCTGTGCGAAAAGCACATTGGTATTGAATAGCAAGTCGTCAAAATCCATGGCATCTGCATGAAAGCATCGTAAGGCATATCTTTTATAGATTTTACCCATTTCAGGTCGCATATTGGCCGCATCGTCCTCCGCATAAATGGGATTGTTGTTGTATTCTTCGAATGAAACCAGCCTATTCTTGGCCGAAGATATTCGGTTGTAAACGAGGTTTGGCTTGTACAACTTGTCATCAAGGTTCATTTCTTTGACGATGAGCTTTATGAGCGACTTTGAATCATCCGTATCGTAAATGGTAAAGTTGCTTGGGTATCCTATATGATGTGCCTCAGATCTTAATATTCTGGCGAAAACAGAGTGAAAGGTACCCATCCATAAATTTTTCGCCTCATTTCCCACAATGCTTTCGATACGATGGCGCATCTCTTTAGCGGCTTTGTTGGTAAATGTCAAAGACATAATGTTGAACGGGTCTACTTTGTGCTGGCGTATCAAATGAGCGATACGATAAGTCAATACCCGTGTTTTTCCAGATCCTGCGCCTGCAATGAGCATAATAGGGCCATCTACATTTACCACACCTTCAAGTTGCGAAGGGTTTAATTCATCTAAATATTTTGCTTGTTCGTCACTCGCCATGCGGCAAAACTAATCAGAACGAAAGAAGCACTTCATATTTTTCAAATCAAAATCTGTTGACATGAGTTTACAATAACATGCGCTCAATGATATACTTCTTGTTTCTGACCTTTCACATGTATGGCTACTGCCAATATCATATGCTTGGCACGAGTCGTCTCATGGACGATGGGTGTATCATGCTTACGCCTGATATGCCGTTTGCTGAAGGGTTGGCCTATAATTACACCCGTTTGAATCTTCAGAATTATTTCGAAATTCAGTTTGATGTTTTTTTGGGTGACAAAGAGGAGGGAGCCGATGGAATCACTTTTGTCATTCATAATGATATCCGTGGTTTTGATGCCTACGGCCAATGGGGGGAATGTATGGGCTATGGAAGTTTTAATCCGTTGAGTGTTGGTAGCTCGATTAACCCTTCAATTGCTGTGGAATTTGATACTTATCAAAATAGCTATCAAAATGATCCGGCCTGTGATCATGTGGCCTATTTGGAAAATGGAAGCAGCAGACATGAAGCGTATTGGAATGGTGGTGATTCGCTCTATAATATCGAAGACAACAACCTGCACGACTTCCGATTTAGATGGAACCCTAATCAAAAGTTAATAGAAGTATTTTGGGATGGGGTTAAAGTAGTTTCTCAAAAGAGAGATTTGATTAATGATATTTTTGAAGGCGAGGATAAAGTGATTTGGGGATTTACCGCATCAACAGGAAGAAAATATAATCTGCAATATTTCTGTTTAATCAGGCTCGCCAGTTTGCCTAATGTGGAAGAAATTGATAAAAATGGTTGAGCGCAATCAAGGATAAGAATACAACAAAAAGCGTTACCTCTATGATGAGGGAAAGATTGCTCCAAGCTAGTTTGTCTTTTTTCACGATAATTCAAATAATTATTAGTTCGTGGCGGAAAAATAACTAAATATGAACTTAATATTAACCAAAATTTAAGAGAAATTTTATGCGAGCTTTTGAAATGGGTCAAACAACATTATCTCCTAAGTTAGCCGTGTAAATCTTCAACCATGTTAGATGGTCGATTTTAGTGTCCAAAGGTTCCTTAAATACTTTTATTATTTGCAATCCTACCTTATGCCAAAACCAAAATAATTCCAGTCGGATGATTGAGTAATCAGGCTAGTATTGGTTTGCATACTTTCATTGGAGACCTAACAAATGAGGGTGTCTCTGTTTAATTTTTTTTCTTACTCAACATGAGGGAGCGTTACTTATTAAAAATAAAGAATCGCTAAATATTGAAATGATTCGCGCTGAAAATTTCGGAAGGGTTCATCGCTAAGACTTTAGCGTAACATTTAAAATATCAATAATAAGTATAGGCACATACATTTTTTGCATTCCCGTTTATAACGTCTCACAGACGGAAGAGGAAATCGTAATTTCAAAGTACTATCAGTTGAATAGTGGCACATACGAAGGAGAGCAGTTCCGTCAATTCAAATCGTTCGTTAATAAGGTTGCTGAGACGGAACGGGCCAAGATATTATTTGTCAAAAAAACTTAATATTCAGTAATAATTTTTTCGATTAGCGCTTGGGGATGCGCTTCGATGATCATTTTATTTCTTTGTGCCTGACTTAAAAAACCTTCTTCAACCATTTTGTCCATAAAGGCAATGAAATGATCAAAGTAACCATTGACATTGAGCAATGCGCAGGGTTTCGTGTGATAGCCGATTTGCATCCATGTGAAAACTTCGATGATCTCTTCCATCGTACCTATTCCTCCAGGAATGGCAATAAAGCCATCAGCAAGATTGGCCATCATCTCTTTTCTCTGGTGCATGGTGTCTACTACATGCAGCTCCGTGATACCTTCATGACCTACTTCCATAGCTTTAAGTTTCTCTGGAATAACACCGATCGCTGCACCTCCAAGGCGCATCATTTCATCAGCAATCACGCCCATTAACCCGACTTTCCCCCCACCGAAAACTATATCGATTTGGTTGTCATGCAAGACTTTAGTTAGGTTTTTCGCTGCAATTTCATAGTTAATGTTATTACCTTTGTTTGCTCCACAAAAAATGGCGAGTCTTTTGATCATAATTTTGAAATTTTGAGAGTCAGTTTTGGCAATTATCAGTTTTTTAGCGTTTTGAACCTAATATTGTGAGGACTAAAATAGGAATAACCCCTGAAGTCAGCAGATGAATTTTCATTCGAGTCAAGTACCAATACACCATGAGAGCTAAGTTTTTTGCCATTTTAATGTTTGGATTGATGGTACTTCATGCCCAAACCAAAATTGACAGTTTGAAATCTGGATTATCAGGAGAGGTGAATAGAACGCAGATAAGCTTACTAAATACTATTGGATTTGAGTATTGGATCGTAAACCCATCTCTTTCCATTTATTATGGACAGAGAGCCAAGCAAATGGCTTTGTCACTCAATGACTCTTCACAGCTAGCTTTTGCCTTTCGGGTAATTGGTGTGGCCTATTGGACCAAAGGTAGCTATGATCAAGCATTGGTCAATATCCAAAATGGACTGGAGCTTTATGCTGTTTTGGACGACTCCTTAGGACAGGCCAATTGTTTGATGAATCAAGGGTTGGTATTTCACGATCAGCAGGATTTTGATAGAGCCCTAGAGCAGTTTTTAAATGCACTTGATATTTTCAAGCGGCTCGACCAGAAGGGAAGAGTGGCCACTACGTATGCCAAAATTGGCACCTCGCTTATGGAAATCAAAGAACTGGTCAAATCAAAAGAGTACTTACTAAAAGCATTGGTCATCCATAGAAGAAATGGCTTCTTGTATGGAGAGGCGGAAGCCTTAAATAGACTCGGATTACTTGAATTAGTCAATGAACACTTTCCAAGCGCACGTGATTATTTGGAACAGGCCAACAAAATAAGTGAGGAGATAAATGACAAAGAAGGGCAGGCCAAATACTATGAGGATATCGCCCGTGTTTATGTGAAACTAGGAGCACTTGATCAAGCGGAACTGATGTTGCAAATGGGTGCGAATATAGCGCTTGAGTTGGGGCTGAATAATCGATTAAGAACTATTTACTTTGAGCTTAAGAAGATTTATGACTTGAGAGGTGATTTAAGAAAATCCCTTTCCTATGCGGACAAATACATCACACTCCGGGATAGCTTATTTAATGAGGAGACATCCAGAAATCTCGTTGAATTTGAAAAGCAATTGGCTGTAACTGAGCAAGTAAGATTACTTGAGTTAAAAGAATCAGAGATAGAGGTACTGGAAAAAAATGCCCGTATTTCATGGCTTATCAGGTTGATGATATTGGTGGTAGTGGCATTTGGTGCCCTGATCTTCTATTTGCTACATAAGCAGCAAAAATCTAAACTTCTTCAGAAAGAGGAAAAGGCAGAGCAGGAATCAAAAGCATTGAATTACCAACTTGAACAAAAGAACCGAGAGCTGGCAGCATATACCGTCAATTATGTGCAGAAGAATAAAGTTTTTGAAGAACTAAAAAATATAGTTGTACAAGTAAAAACGAATCAGAGGACAGATCCCATACTCAAGGAAAAGTTCAAGCAATTGGAGAGAACAATCAATAGCCAATTACAATCAGAAAGGGATTGGGACGATTTTAAACTACGCTTTCAAACATTACATAGCAACTTCTTTGACAAGTTGATGGAGCAAAACAAGTCTCTAACAAATAATGAATTGCGGCTTTCGGCCCTCATTAAGCTCAATCTTTCGATGAAGGAAATGGCTAATATTTTAGGAATTTCAGCAGAGAGCGTTAAAACTGCTCGTTACAGACTTAAGAAAAAATTGAACTTGCCAAGTGAGCTAGGTTTAAATGACTTTTTCAACGCTATTGATTAGGCAAAAAAAATTACGCGCCATATTGAACGCGTAATCTGAAGAGGATTGATATGAAGCTTTACTCTAGCGTGTCAATCTGTTACTTAAGTTATTGAATTATTCGCACAATGTCAATAGACATTTAATTAAGGTCTGCTTTTTTGTGATTTTGATAATATATATGGAGGTAGATCGCTGCTTTTAGCAATAAACAAGAGGGTTGAAAATAATCTGTTTACAGAAATTAAAGCCAACATGAATTATCTATTTTTGCGCTAGTAAAAAAACCTATTCATGCATTACTACGAAAATCTCATAGATACTATAGGCAACACGCCACTTGTCAAACTTAATTCTGTCAATAAAGGTGTCAAAGGAACAATTTTAGTTAAGGTAGAATATTTCAATCCGGGTAACTCCATTAAGGATAGAATAGCCTTGAAAATGATCCTCGATGCGGAGGAAAAAGGAATTCTAAAACCTGGGGGGACTATTATAGAAGGAACTTCTGGTAACACCGGAATGGGCTTGGCTTTGGTTGCTATCGCACGAGGTTATAAGTGCATTTTTACTTTGGCAGACAAGCAGTCACCAGAGAAGATGGATATTTTGAGAGCGGTAGGCGCTGAGGTTATTGTTTGCCCGACGAATGTGTCTCCAGATGACCCACGTTCTTATTATTCTGTAGCTAAAAAGTTGAATGCGGATATTGAGAACTCTTATTATCCAAATCAATACGATAACGTTTCGAATGCAGCTTCGCATTATGAAACTACTGGGCCAGAAATATGGAGAGATACGGAAGGGAAAATCACTCACTATGCAGCGGGAATGGGTACTGGCGGAACGATCAGTGGTGCCTCAAAATACTTGAAAGAGCAGAATGCTGGAGTTATCACTGTCGGAATTGACAGCTATGGTTCAGTATTTAAAAAATATAAAGAGACGGGTATTTTCGATGAAAAAGAAGTCTACCCTTATTTGACAGAGGGAATTGGCGAAGATATTCTTCCCAAGAATGTCCACTTTGACATGGTCGATCATATCGTCAAAGTCACCGACAAGGACGCAGCAATTATGACGCGTCGACTAGCCAGAGAGGAAGGTTTATTTATTGGCTGGTCCTGTGGTTCTGCTGTTTTTGGAGCTTTAGAATATGCCAAAGAAAATCTAAAAGAGGATGATGTGATGGTGATTATTTTACCGGATCATGGAACCAGATACTTGGGTAAAATCTACAATGACAACTGGATGAAGGATCATGGTTTTCTTGAAGAAAGAAAATTCGCAACTGCCAAAGACATTGTAGCATACCGAAAAGAGTCGGCAGTTTTGAAAACGTTGACGAAAGACACCAAAGTAGGCGAGGCAATCTTGATGATGAATCAAAATGGAATCGATCAAGTCCCTGTTGTTGAGGGTGACCATTTTGTAGGCAGCCTCAATGATACTAAAGTGCTAAAAAGCATACTTGATAATCCTGCGGTGAAAGACCAAACAGTTGGCGATATCATGGATAATGCATTCCAGTTTGTGAGTATGGACAGCACTATTGATGTAATGTCATCTTTGATCAGTAAAGATGTCAAAGCTTTAATGGTGCGTGATCACCTGCAAAAGGCTCATATCATTACGCAAAGTGATTTGCTGATGGCTATCGCAGAATAAGCGATAGTCTTTCATGCAGTAGTCAATTGCATGAGTGATTTCAGATAATATCTTTGAATAAATTCCACCTTTTGGGTCACATTCTCAGATGCTCGCATCGAAAGCAATTATCCAACTTCATACCTCGCGAGATTGCTCCGAGGTTCTTGATTATTAGATCGAAAAGAATGGCTCAAAGTCCTATTCATTAAAATTGGTAAGCCTAATCGAAAACCCAACAGATCTTAAATCGAAGTATCCGCATATTGGCAGAGACTATCTAGAGTCTACTATAATGTCCACCCTCTGCGTTATGTTCGTTGAAAAAATGCTCTGCTTCGGCAGACCGATTGCCACAAGCCAACTCCGCTTTTCTCTCTCTCACATGCTTTGATTGTGATAATTCTAGATCGGGCTCTGTCTTTATGGACAAGCGCTAACTAGTCAGCCACGAAAACAAACTTTAATTGATTGAAATCTTGGTCATATAGGACAGCCGACAAAAACGAAAGGCAGATCTGTTTAACACTATTTGATATATAACTTACGAGTTTCGTTATTATCGAAGCGAATCAAATAAGCTCCCGACGAAAGCGTAGTTTTTGCTTGAAGGGTACTTGTAGTCATTAATTCCTCCCAAACTTTTTGACCCGTCAAACTATAGATCTTGACCGTTCCTAATGGTGTCTCTGATGATATCGTAAACGCTCCAGGTGAAGGAATAGGATAGATACTTATTTGAGTTTTATTGTTAAAAGACAAAACAGTAATTTCATCCAATTGCGCTGTGGCAGTCTGATGCCTCTTAGTGACAAACTCAGTAAGACCATATCGTACATGGTTTTGGTCTAGCCTTTCGGTAAAGCTATCGTTGAAGTCTGCGATCGAAAAACCATAATCTTGGGTTCTATAAGTATCCCTTTCGGCAGCATCTTGAATGAGGTTTTTGATTTCATTGATTCTCGGAATAAGGACATCTGGATTGAACTGAATATTTAGCAGGCCATAGATAACTTGCGAAAATTGCTCGCGGTATTCTTCCACAGCTAATACACGCTGTACCAGAGGTCTGTTTTTACCTTCTTCAAACCATTCGTAAATATTTCTTTCCGCCTCGTCAAAATCGAAAAAGTTAACGCCCATGGTGTTATCTAAATCGAACGGGATATAGTAGAATTTCCCATCTGCAAAGTTCTCGTATAAGTAGTAATTGTTTTGGTTTAGTCCATAATTGTCCCAGTGAGCGACCAAGATTTCAACGGCTAGTGCTTTCAGGAAAGTACTTACATCAAATACTTCTTCTAGTTGAGTCTGAAACTGTGCATCTGTTGTCTGATTGAGGACTTTAATAAAGTTGGCCAATCCCGAGTAATCATCTTCACTTTCATTGGTCTTCAACTCGTAGGCGCGTCTTCCGAAAATTTCTTCCTTGTATAAGTTAGGATCACTGCCCTTATAATTCAAGTCAGCAGGGTAGAGGCACTTGAATAAGTTGCCGTCTTTGTTGCCGAAATATTCCTCTACAAATTCCTCATCGATATGCTCAACATTACTATATAACCCATAGTACCGGCCGTTAATATATAACGCTACATGATTGGCTCTGGAAGACGGTATTTCCAGACTGTTCATGATATCCCAGCAGATTTTTGAGCGAACCATAGATGGGTCGTTATGCTCGCCATTGAGGTTGAGTTTTTCAAACCCATCTAGATCTCTTCCTTTTTCAAAAGAATTGAAAGAAACTTTAAATGATTTTTTGGCGGACGATCGTGAGGTGTTTCCTCTTAGTCGAAATCCAATATTTTTCTCATCAGCAGTAAATGAGCTGGAATTAAACTTAAAGTCCGCAGAAAACTCCTCATCACTGTCTTTATTGGCAGGGTCGAGAATAAAATCTAAATTATCTTGATTAATGGTTATCTCGACAATAGGTATGTCCCCATCATCGAATAATCCCGATGGATCCGGTAGTTGAGGTTGAGCAATAATACAAAAAGGAAAAAAAAATACGAAGAGTAATCGGAACTTCACGGGGTTTTCTTTAATTTAACCACAAATTAATTACTTACTCTTTACTTGCAACCCTGACACATGATAAATGTATCAGGGTTTTTTATTTTTAAGCGGCTTCACAGGTTTATGCCACCAATAAAAAGTTAAGAAATTGCTTATTCTTTTGCTTCGGCTAAATTAGTAATTCAAATTTTTCGTAAAATGAAGAGCATTCGTTTTTGGTTACCTGCATTAATTAGTATGTCACTTGTTCTTGTGATTTCTATGGTGTCCATCTTTTCCTATCAAAGCTTTAAGTCGTCACTTGAGGAACGAGTTTTACTTCAACTAACGTCCATTAAAAAATTAAAGCGCGTACAAATTGAAAAACACATTGAGCGGCAATGGTTGCTATTTGATTCGGGCGATTTAAGCGAGAGGAAATTTATTACCAATCAAAAGTTTATCGATGTGATTTCAGACGACTTCCGAAGAGAATGCATAAGTAAATTCTTACTGGGGAATCCTTCACTATCAGGAATTTACGACCTGACTAACTGTAACGCAGAAGGCTCAACGTCCATTCTTTTCTTTAAATCTATCAAAAAAGATTCGGTGTTATTTAAGCTGCTTGATTTTGGCCCTATTCAGGAAATACTTCTCGAAAGAACAGGAATGGGTCAGAGCGGTGAGTCCTACTTGGTTGGTGCCGATTATAGTTTGAGATCAAAGTCGAGGTTTTTTCCCAGCAAAGTGCCATCCCTGATTGAGGTGAAAACGAGAGGTGCGTTAGCGGCGTTGAGAGGTGAAAACGGGCATGATATTATAGAAGATTATCGAGGCATAAATGTATACAGCGCTTACCACAAGCTGGAAAATCCCTATTTGAATTGGGCCATTTTATCCGAGATTGATTTAGATGAGGTTGCTGTTCCTTTGACAGCCATGCGAAATAGACTTATACTGATCGGCATTATTACATTGATAATAGTGGGGATTGCGTCTTTGCTTTTATCAAATTTGCTTCTAAAACCGCTCCTTATTTTTCGTGCCAGATTAGTTGGCATGGCACATGGCAACTTTGAAGAAGCTATTGCTACAAATAGCCAATTACTTGAGATTTCTGATATTTTTACGGCATTAAACAAGCTACAACTATCTATAAAACAGGCCATCATTTTTTGTACAGAGATCAGTAACATGAATCTTGATGCGCAATACAATTTGGCTGGTCAATATGACGAATTGGGTAAGTCTTTATTAAAGATGCAGGGAAAGCTAGTGGACTATGATCGCTTGGAAAGGGCGAATAAGATACGGTCAAAGTCAGCCCTCATTGAAGGGCAGGAAAAAGAAAGAAAACGGTTGTCTCAAGAATTGCATGACGGATTAGGACCTTTACTTACCACTTTGAAGTTTAGGTTGGAGAACTTAACGATAGAGGAAAAAGAATTGACAAGTATTAAAGTGATGGTTGACGAGACCATTCAAGAAGTAAGAAACATGTCCTATAATTTGATGCCTCTAGCTTTATCCGACTTTGGCGTAGGAGTAGCTCTTAAACGTTACGTTGGTTTAAATAACCAAAGTACTGGTTTCGATATCTTATTTCAAGATGAACTAGCAGTGAACGACTCTAAGCTTAACGATCAAATTAATATTGGGCTTTTTCGTATCTGTCAGGAATTGATCAACAATTCCATAAAACATTCGAAGGGTAGCACTATTGCTTTAACGATAACAGAATTTAATGATAAGGTATCACTCTATTATCAAGATGATGGTGTCGGGATAAAAAATGTTAAAACAAGGGAAGGATTTGGGATAAGAAACATCAAAGAAAGGGTAGAGGTGTTAAGCGGGGAGATTGTATTTACTTCGCATGGAGGAACGCAAGTAGAAATAGAAATACCACTAGGCTGATGAAAAAAATTAGCATAGCGATCATTGACGACCATCAATTATTTAGAGAGGGACTGGTATCATTATTGTCTGCCGCCGAAGACGATTACTGTTTAATTGGGTCATTCAACAGTGGCATATTATTTTTTGAGTTTCTAGAGCAGAATGAATTGCCTGATATTTTGCTCTTAGATATAAACATGCCTGAAATGGATGGTTTTTCAGTTATTGAAAAGATAAAAAAGAGGAAACTGAAAATGAAAATTATCGTCTTGTCCATGCATGACGATGGGAGTTATATTTTGAAAGCCGCCCGAAATGGAGCAGATGGATACCTACTAAAAAATGTAGATGCCGCCGAACTGCGACAAGCCATTTTTAAAGTCTATGATGGTGTGAAATACTTCTCTTCTGAGGTTTCAAATAGAATGTTTGATATACTATCCTTAGAAGGTATTATGCCATCTAAGTTGACACCAAAAGAAAATGAAGTGCTTCAACTCATTTCAAAAGGGCTTACAACCAAAGAAATAGCTGTCAAGCTTTTTGTTAGTAGTCGCACCATTGAGACGCACAGACTTAATATGATGAAAAAGCTCAGTGTTAAGAACTCCGCGGAGCTAATAAGTACGGCCATGAAATTGAATTTAATCAAATAAGGCGCGCCCAATTTCGAACCCACATTATACGGGCTAAGTATAAGTACTTAGGAAAAAATACCAATTTATTAGGAGTAGAAGAGGCAATTGCTAACCGTTTATATAATCAGGAACAACACTTAAATTTTCGGATTATGAAAAATGGGCTTTTGATTATCGCATTAACAATTGGAACGTTAACCATGGCTAATGGTCAAACGAGAAATGACCTCAAAGGGCCACAAGCAAAGAACTACAAGCCTTGGATGAATAAAACGCTACCGACAACTATAGTCACAAATGATAAGAAAAATTTGAAAGGGCCAGAAGCTAAAAATTTCAAAGCATGGAAAGATGAGCGAGAATTTACCGAACAAGTCGTTGTTTTTGGAGACTCAAAACCAAAATTAAAGGGACCAGAAGCAAAGAATTATAAGCCTTGGAGAGACTGATGATAGTGTTTTTAAATTGATCTGAAATTAAAAAAGAGAAGGCATTTCGCAAGGAATGCCTTTTTATTTTACTCCCCAATTCGCAAAATAGATTGTGGATGATATGTGACTTTTAGTATATTTATTGACGAGCAAAACGTAGGATCAGAACTTGGCTTAGCCATCGTCAAAAAGACCATTGAAACCCACGAGTCAGCGATCAAAGTCATCAGTTGATCTTATTGAGGCGCTGTTTTTTAGTTTGCTTTGTTTTGCTACGCCCGCCGGAAAGCCCCAAACATGAGTGTTTTTTCTTCTTATGTTTCCGGAAGGCCACACATGAGTTTTCCAGATACTTTTGCTATTGCAGCACTAAATCATATAAAGGCAGAGTCTTATATGTCACTTTTTAATTTATTTTAACAGCCTATCAAGGACTATGGCTTTAGTGGTTAGAGGAAATCTTTTATCTAGCATGACTTCCAACTTGATTGGGGAATTACATCAAGAAGATTGAGTTTTAGAATAGAGGGGACTTCTAAAAACTAAAGTTGAATTAATAGAGGTATATTTAAAGTATAAATATTTTACTTTTGAGGTATGCCAAAAATGAAACAATTTAAGCGTCACCGTGATTACGGTTTTTTTGAC
>Ga0208646_1000217_pt1 | contig 39890 bp, 47 predicted proteins | sample AntAceMetag02UK8_FD_184762 | JGI IMG/M metagenome (GOLD analysis project Ga0208646, IMG submission 184762) | Saline lake microbial communities from Ace Lake, Antarctica - Antarctic Ace Lake Metagenome 02UK8 (SPAdes) (version 2) | ecosystem: Environmental > Aquatic > Non-marine Saline and... | reverse complement strand
GCAATGGGTCTGACGACGCAACATTATATGATATTGCCGATGACCTTTCTGGTGGTTCATTCATCAACTACACGCTGAAGCATTTTAGAACAAGAATTGAAATGTACGCGGCTGAGCAATTCCCATTTAAAATATATAACATTAATTTATAAGATTAAGCATCTAATCCATTATATGAATGATAATTCAATTATAACACACCCTGAGAATTTGTCAACAACAAAATGCATGCTAACTGAACTTTGTTCTAAGTGTTTATTTTGTTGACATAATCTGAAGATGGGTATATAGTATAAAGAAAAAGGATAAAACAATGGCTAGACGCGCAAAAAGAAATTATGTAAACAACCGCGACTTTTTTGAAGCATTGGTAGCTTATCAGAAGCTTTGTAAAGAAGCAGAAGATTCGGATGAAGAAAAGCCAAGGTTGCCAAACTATATAGGAGACTGTATATGGCAGATTGCAACTAGACTTGCTTCTAAACCAAATTTCAGTGGTTACACATACAAAGAAGATATGATTATGGATGGAGTAGAGAATTGTTTGCTATATATGCACAATTTCAACCCAGAGAAAACGGAAAACCCATTTGCATACTTTACTCAGATTATATGGTATGCTTTTCTTCGTAGGATTGCAAAAGAAAAGAAACAGATGTATGTGCGATATAAATTGTCACAATCTATGCTATCAAACGGTGGAACTTATGACGGCGAAATGGCATTAAATCTAAATACTGATGTTGATTATATTAACAATTTCATTAAAGACTATGAAGATAAGTTGAATAGTAAAAAGTAAAGGCGGTAATATATAATATGAAAATAGCACTATTAACTGACTCGCATATAGGTGCAAGATCGGATTCAAAAGTATTTCTAGAACACCAAGCTAACTTCTTTACTAATCAGTTCTTTCCTTATCTTGCTGAGCATAACATAGACACCGTACTTCATCTCGGTGATGTATTTGATCGTCGTAAGTATATTAATTTTTACACATTAAAGAGATCACGTGAATTCTTTTTTGATGTGTTAAAAGAACAAAAGATTCAGATGCACACAATACTAGGCAATCATGATACTTTTTGGACTACTTCAAACGATGTCAATTCAGTAACATTACTGCTTAAAGAATATGATAATATACAAGTGTATGAGAATAAAGCAGTTGAGCTTGATTTCGGGGCAACTAGGATTATGATGTGTCCTTGGCTAGTAAAGGAAACCACCGAGTTATCACTGAAGAAAATAAAAGAATCAACTGCGCATATTCTTTGTGGCCATTTTGATCTCAAGGGCTTTGAAATGATGAAAGGAATCGTAAGCGAACACGGCTTCGATTATAAACAGTTTGCTCATTTTGAAGCGGTGTATTCTGGGCATTATCATCATCAGTCACAATATGGCAATGTTAAGTATCTTGGTGCGCAGTATGAAATGAACTGGTCAGACTACGCATGTAAAAAAGGTTTTCATATACTAGATACGGAAACAAGAGAGTTGACATTCATAGAAAACGGTGATAAGATATATCATAAGATCGATTATGATGATACAGATCTAGCTATTGATGATATAGCAGCATTAGATACTTCAATGCTGAAAGACTGCTACATCAAAGTGATTGTTAAGAACAGATCCAACCCCTATCTATATGACATGTTTCTTAACCGTCTCAATGAATGTGGTGCAGCTGATATTAAATCAGTAGAGGATACTCTAAATCTTTCCGGTGCTGGATTTGATGAGCTTATGGAAGAAGCAAAGGACACTAAAGATATACTCCATTCATATATAGACTCAGTAGAGACTAATATTGATAAAAAACAAATCAAAAGTGTTGTTGATGAACTTTATATAGAGGCGATGAATCTGTAATGCATATACAATTTACTAGGGTACGATATAAAAATATAATGTCGGTTGGCAATAATTTTATCGAATTAGAATTAGACAAGTATAAAACGTCACTGACTTCTGGGCAGAACGGAGCAGGTAAGTCTACGTTTATTGAAGCGATTGTATTTGCATTATTCAATAAACCGTTCCGTAAGATCAATAAACCACAATTAGTAAATAGCATAAACGGTAAGGAACTGCTAGTTGAACTAGAATTTACCATCGGCGCTGATAGATATATGATACGCCGTGGCATGAAACCTGGTATTTTTGAGATCTGGAAGAATAATGATCTATTAAATAAAGATGCGGCATCAAGAGATTATCAACTCTATCTTGAACAGAATATCTTGAAGATGAGCTTCAAGTCTTTTTCTCAGATTGTAATCTTGGGCAGTGCTACATATGTGCCTTTTATGGAATTACCTACCGGACAACGCCGAGAAATTATTGAAGATCTACTTGATATTCAAGTTTTCAGTACAATGAATACTTTACTTAAAGAACGTATAAGTGAAAATAAAACATTTATAACTGAAAACAATTATCAGATTGACTTGGTGCAGACGCGAATTGATTCTGCTAAAGATCATAATGAAGAAATTCAAAAAATGAAACAAACCGAGGTAGAAAAGATAAAGACAAAGATTGGTGAAAACCTTTCTACTATTGAAGCAGAGCAATCTCAAACAGAACTATATGAAAATCAAATAACTGAATTAAGCTCTACTATATCAGATAAGCAAAAACAAAAGCAATTATATGAAAAAGTAAAAACTCTTCTTCTAGAATTAGAAACTAAAGAAAGAGAATACAAGAAAGAGATTGAGTTTTATTCTAAGCATGATAACTGTCCTACATGTAAACAGGGAATTGATCATGACTTTAAATCTGAAATAGTAACCGAACGTAATGCCAAATCAGAAGAGATACAGTTTGGTCTAGATCAACTAAAACAAAAGAAAGAAGAAGTAGAGTACAGACTTTCTGACATATCAAATATAGAAGATGAGATTCAAAAATTACATAATAAGGCAAATGAACATCGACTGCAAGTTAAAATGATTGTGAATCAATTAAAGTCATATAAAAAAGAATTAGAAGGTGCTGAAAAAGAAGTAGAAGAAATTGATCAGAGTAAAATACTTGAGTTTAACAAACAGTTATCATATAAACAAAAAGAACAAACTGACTTATACGAAAAACGTGAAACTCTAGGTATTGTTGCTTCCATGTTAAAGGATGGTGGTATCAAGACTAGTATTATCCGAACATATATACCAATTATGAATAAGCTGATTAATCAATATCTCTCTGAGTTTGAACTGTTTGTTGACTTTAATCTTGATGAAAATTTCAATGAGACAATTAAAAGTAGGTTTCGTGATGCGTTCTCCTTTGCATCCTTTTCAGAAGGCGAAAAGATGCGAATTAGTTTAAGTATTATGTTCACATGGAGAGCAATTGCAAAACTTAGAAACTCAGTATCAACTAACCTTCTCATACTAGATGAAACACTTGATGGCGCAAGTGATGCCGAAGGAGTAGAAGCACTTATTGATATTCTTCATAAAACTCATATAAATGATAACATTTTTGTTATATCCCACCGAGGCCAGCAATTTGGTGAAAAGTTCGAGAATCACATACGATTTGAAAAAGTCAAGAACTTTACTCAACTCGCAGCATAAAATAGTTGACTTAACATAGTCCATGGGTTATTATTGAATAAATCACGTATATTACTGAAAGGAATTTGATGACTAAATTTTATACGTCTGTTGAAAGATATGGTAGCAATATCTTATGGAGAGGCTATGACAATGGTCGGCGTTTCTCCAAAAAAGTAAACTTCGAGCCTACGCTGTACCAGCCTGCAAAACAAGAAACTCCTTACAAGTCTCTACTAGGCGAGCGGTATCTATCTCCCAAGAAGTTTGAAAATATGAATGACGCCAAGGATTTTATCGAGCGATATAAAGATGTTCACGGGTTGGAAATTTATGGCAATACAAACTATGTAGCTCAGTTTATTCAAGAAGAATATCCAGGTGAAATTAAGTTTGACATTAATTTAATCAATATTGCTAAGTTTGATATTGAGGTTGATATAAGCGATGGTTATGCAAACACCGAATTAGCAGACAAAGAAATTACGTCTATATCATATAAGTCTTCAAACAGCAGCACGTATCATCTGCTCGGCCGTAAAAATTATGATAAAGCAAAAACGCTAACTGGCATCAATCCAGATGATATTCAATTCATGAAATTTGAAAACGAAAAGAGTATGCTGAGCCGATTTGTGCAAATATGGACAAACGATTATCCAGATGTTGTAACTGGTTGGAACGTAGAATATTTTGACATTATGTATATTGTAACACGTATTATCAATCTATTTGGAGAAGCAAAGGCAAGAGAACTTTCGCCTTGGAAAAGCATTCGTAAGCATACTCGAAAGATCTTCAATAAAGATCAGTCGACTTATGCTATTTCGGGTGTTGCTGTTATCGACTACATGGATGCGTTTAAAAAGTTTGGTTACAAGTATGGTCCACAAGAAAGCTATAAGTTAGACCACATTGCACACGTTGTCCTCGGTGAGAAAAAGCTAGACTATTCTGAGTATGGCAACTTGACCGCGCTTTACGAACAAAATCCACAACTATATCTCGACTATAATCTTAAAGACACGCATCTTATCGAAAGAATGGAAGAAGAGTCTGCGCTTCTTTCTCTTGTTCTTACTGTTGCGTATGGCGGCGGTGTCAACTATACTGAAGCATTTGGTACGGTTGGAATTTGGGAAACAACTCTTTATAGAAAGCTAAAAGAAAAGAATATTATACCATCGCTTAAAGGATCACCAGGCGACAGAGGAAACGCGCTTGTGGGCGGTTATGTAAAAGATCCGCGTGTTGGTATGCATCCTTGGATTGTTTCTTTTGATTTGAATTCTTTGTATCCCCATTTGATGTTACAATATAACATGTCGCCTGAAACTTATGTGCCAGACGCGAGAGAATATGTTACACAAGAAATGGTTTTGAACGACCAATTTACAAATGAAAACAAAGACTATTCTGTATGCGCCAATGGAGTTTGTTTCACAAATGCAAAACTTGGTATTATTCCAGAGATCATTCAAGAATATTACGGCAATCGTTCAAAAATCAAAAAGAATATGCTTGCAGTAGAACAGGCTGCTGAAACTGAACAAGATCATATTAAGAAAAAAGAACTTAAAAAGGAAATTACTCAGCTTCATAACGCTCAGATGGCTATCAAAATTGCTATGAACTCACTTTACGGCGCAACCGCAAATATTTACTTTCTATATTATATTGGCGAAATGGCCGAAGCAATTACTACATCTGGCCAGCTTTCAATTCGATACGCTGAAAAATCAGTCAATGATTTTATGAACAAATTTATGAAAACAGAAGGACTCGATTTTATCGTATATATCGATACTGACTCAATCTATGTTGACATGGCTCCTATCATTGAAAAAGTGTTTGGCACAATAGATATTGATAAGAAAACTGGCGAAGAGTTTTTAGATAAAGTCTGCAGAGAAAAAATTGAAAAAATAATTGAAGACGGTTATGAAAAGCTTGCAAAGCAGATGGGTGCTTATCGCAATGCAATGGCAATGAAGCGCGAAAAAATAACTGACAAGTCTGTTTTTGTTGCTAAAAAGCGATATGTGATGAACGCTCTAAACTCAGAAGGAGTGCACTACGAAGAGCCAAAGATAAGTGTCACTGGTCTTGAGTCTGTAAGATCGTCAACACCAGAAATATGCAGAGAAAAACTGAAAGGTTCATTTAAAGTTATTATGAATGGCAATGAATTAGAAACTCAAGAGTTCGTACAAAATTTTAAAACCGAGTTTTATAGTCTTCCTGCGGAATCTGTCGCTAAAATTTCTGGGACTGACGATATTGAAAAATACACAGATCGTAAAACAGGCTCATATAAAAAAGGATGCCCTATGCATGTTCGTGGTTGTATCCTTTATAACAACTTCTTAAAGGAAAAAGGATTGCAGCATAAATATCCAGAAATACAATCTGGTGATAAAGTTAAGTTTGTGTATCTTAAAACACCAAATCCACTGCGCGAAAATATGATATCATTCCCCAACGTGCTTCCAAAAGAGTTTGGTATAGATCAATATATAGACTATGAAACACAATTTAACAAAGTATTTTTAAGCCCTATTGACAACCTTTTACAGGCGATTGGTTGGTCAGCAGAAAAAGTTAATTCTATAGAAAGTTTTTTTGGATGATGGAGGAAATATAATGACAGAAAAACAAATGAAAAATTTAAGATTTTTGAAAGAGCAACACAAAAAGCAAGACAAATTGATAGAAGTTCTTGAAGCAGAAAGAGCGCCAGAAGCATCTATAAAAAATCATAAACGAATTAAGCTATCTATCAAAGATGAAATTGCTGAAATTGAAGCCACGCTTAAATTAGAAGGAGTAAAATATGAGTGACTGGGCAAATGACATTAGAATGATGCATCTCAAGTTTGGTGTTCACGAATGGTTTGAAAAAAATAAGCACGACAAAGATTTGATGGTCAAGTGGCTAGATTTTAGACTGAGCATGGTTCAAGAAGAATATATCGAAACTATGGACGCGATTGCTGCTAAAGATCCTGAAGAAATTGTAGATGGTCTTATTGATCTTTGCGTGTTTGCTATAGGAACACTTGATATTATGGGAGTCGACGCTAACGAAGCTTGGGATCGTGTTTATGATGCAAACACCAGCAAAAATGTTGGTATTAAAGAAGGCCGACCGAACGAGTTTGGATTGCCAGATTTGATAAAGCCATCAGGTTGGGAAGCTCCCTCTCATGAAGGAAATCATGGTCATCTAAAAAATATTTTTGAATAATTGAAAAAAGGGGTTTACAAAGCCCCTCTTTTGATTTATATTGATTCTATAAGGTAAACCTAAAAGGAATCACCGATGATTATCATTCACCAAATTCGTCTTACACATTCCGAAATCGACAGTGTGAATCGTGGCGAAGTGCTACCCAAATACACCGCTAAAATGAATACAATGATCAGTGCAAAAAAAATTCGTTTCTTCTGATTTCCAGTACTACACACCGGCGTGCAAAGTTTATACTTATGATCTTGAGCGTGCTTTTGAAATTACAAATCTCTGGGAAGAGCCGGCTCTGGTTGAATATATTACGCCTCGTTGTAGTTCTTCCTCTGTAGGTGATATTTTTCAGCGAGGCGAACAATTTTTTATCGTAGACTCGTTCGGTTTCAAATAAATTTTTCTTTCTCAACAAGAAGTTGAAACGATTAGTTGACACCTGCCTAGAATCAGTATATACTGATAATAGGAAACCAAAAGGAACCTTACAATGACTAATCAAATCAAAGTTGATATGGATATTTCTTACGAATGGTACGACACTCCTGAAATGTACGGGGAATTTGCCACTTTCAATATATCCCACGAACTTATTGAACTTGAAGGCCCCGGTGGTGGAAATCCAAATATTTTTATTATTGGTACCGAAACTGATATTCGCGAATGGTTGACTTTTGCTGGATACGACGAGGACGACATTGAATATCATATCCGCGGCGAATAATTTAGTTGACACTAACTAAGAATTCTTTATACTAACTACGAAAACGACACTACATTGGAATCAAAATTACAATGTTTTTATAAAGAAAATTACGGTGTAACACATATGTGGGCTTCTGCCTCTTCTGGTGTGGCCGGCGCGTATTCAACAATATTAGACTTATCAGATAAGTTGGCATTTAACGAAATGTGTGATATGATTACTGAAATGAAGGTAAAAGCTGAAGAAATTGGTTACAGAGAACTTTTAGAAAAAAATAAAAGGAATATAAATGATTACGATAATCGAAGGCATGGATAGGTGCGGTAAATCAACACTGATATCTAACCTAAGAAAACACTATTTTACAAATCCAAAACTTATTGTCCATCATTCATCTGCTCCGCCAAAAGGTGTAGCAGACTCAAACGCATGGGAGGTAGATCACTACCGTGATTTGTCGTATGTATTTCATCATCTTTCTTCTCGTGAAGGATATGATGTTATCTGCGATCGTTTTCATCTCGGTGCTATTGTATATGGAATGAAATATCGTGGACTTGATCCATACACTATCTATAAAGTAGATGCTGAAAATATCTCAAATGGTCGAGAGAAAAATGTTGCTATGATACTTCTTACGGATAATGTAGAAAGTATCATGTCACGCGACGATGGTCAATCTATTGAAACTTCAGCAGAAGAATTTGAAGCAACAAGCAATGAATTTACTAAGGTGTTTGGATATTCTACAATCAAGCATAAGCTTCACATAAATATTACTGATAACGGCGGCTTTGAAAATACTTTGCCGAGCGTTGTAAAATTCTTGGAAAATATATCATGAACTATGTTTTACCAAAGCCGATAACAGTTGAATTGGATGACCACGAAATACAGCATATTGAAGTAATGGCAAAAGAAATATTTTACTGCCCAGTTAGAAGAAAAAATCGACAGTATGAAGAAGTGTATAACGCCACTCTTAGTGGAGTAATTTTAGAATTTGCTCTTGTGCGACAAGGCGCTATTAAAAATAACGCTGTTTTTGATGAAAAAAATCAAAGCTCTTATGATTGGGACGTTATATGGAATAACTGGCGCTCCGAAATAAAATGTACTGCAGATCCGGATAAAATGCCAGAAAACGCTAAAATGAAATGGGTCACATTTCCGCTATCCAGTGTTCAAACTTTCATAAATAACATAACAAGAAATCCAAATTGTGTTGACATTATAATCTTTGGATGTTACGATAAAATATCAGAAAATAAATTTGAATGTAAATGGCGCTTGGTAGCTCCAGCAGATTCTTTTAAGAGCAGCACTAAAAAATGTAATCCAAAATGGAGTAGTAGCTACTACAAAAAACTGGTGCGCTAAAATATTTTTACAGCCATTTTTCTGAAAGTCTCGCTATATACAATACTAGCTTATAATATGGAGAAATAATAATGCAAACAGTATCAGACATTCGAGCTAAGCTCATTCAAAAATATAAAGATCAGGACTTCGTAACCGATAAGACCGGTGTAAAAACCATCGAGCTTATCGGCGAGTCGTTTGTTGCTGACGAGGATTGGATAATTCGTGAGCCTAACTATGAATACATCGAGCGCGAACTTCAGTGGTACGAGTCTCAATCTCGTTATGTTGAAGACATTCCAGGCGATACTCCTGCTATCTGGAGACAGGTTGCCGACAGTGACGGCAGGATCAACTCTAACTACGGTTATCTGATCTGGTCAGAAGAGAACGGCAACCAGTACAACAACGTTCTTGCTGAACTTAGTAATAACCCTAACAGCCGTCGTGCTGTCATGATCTACAACCGTCCGTCTATGCATAAAGATTACTGTGCAGACGGTATGTCTGACTTCATCTGCACTTATGCAAACACCTTTTTGATTCGTAACGGTAAACTAATCAGCCATTACCTAATGAGGAGCAACGACTGCGTATTCGGTTACACGGCAGATGTTCATTGGGCAATGCATGTCCAAAAAATGCTCGCCGCTGATCTCGGCGTTGAAGCAGGTAATCTTATTTGGACGGCGACTAGTTTGCATGCTTATGAAAAGCATTTTTCTCATATTGAAAAACTGATTGAAAATGAATCTGCGTAACTACTGGAGAATTTGGGCTAAAAGTCTAGGAGAAAAAGTTGGTGAAACTGATAAACAAGCAAATGTAGTTGCCGCCATAAGAACTTTTTGGTGGCTAACACATATAGTTACTTGTTTTATGATTATTATACACAACGGAAATAAACTGGGATGGTGGTAATTTGACTAAGTTAATTCTTCTTACTGATATACTCGAAACAAAGTTACGCAAAGAAAAAGAGCTCGAGTTCTATCAAAATGAACTCGAGAAACTCAAACAAAAAATGTTCTTTATCCGAAAGGATATTGATATCACAAACTTATGTATTCAGATTATTGAACAAGAAAAGGTGATGGATATTCGTGCACAGATGAATGCTAAATTGATAGGAAAAGATGATGACAATTAATTCTAAGTGGGATATCCGCTTTATGAAACTTGCGAGAGAAATCTCGAAATGGAGTAAAGATCCTAGCACGCGCATAGGAGCTGTCATCGTTAATGACGAGCGCCGTATTCTTGCTACAGGATACAATGGCTTTCCTCGTGGTATTGAAGATACCGAGGAGCGTCTTAACGATCGTGAACAAAAGTATCCGCTGATAGTTCATGGAGAAATGAACGCTCTTATGAATGCTCTCTACAGTGGCGTATCGGTAAAAGGTGCTGCAATTTATGTTTGGGGTCTGCCAGTTTGTGCTGAGTGCACAAAGAATGTTATTCAAGCTGGTATCAAACGAGTAGTAATCACATATACAGAAAATGCCCCAAAAAAATGGCAAGCGCAATGGAACAACATGTCTAAGCCTATGTATGACGAGGCTGGCGTCTCAATTACTTATATCAACGAAGATCATTGGGGTTTTGAAACACATAAATAACCTTGTAATTAAATTATGAGAGACAAAATGGCAAAAAACTTATTTGATACGTATAGCGGTGTAAAAAAAGATGATCCTAATCGAAATAAAAACGATTTGTATCCTACACCGCCATTAGCAACTTACATTCTTCACAAATATGTAGATCTTCCAACTAAAATAGTAGAACCTTGCGCAGGTAAAGGCAATATATCGATTGAACTGAAGAGATGCGGATATGATGTAAAGTCCTATGATTTATATGAATATGAAGATGCTTTGGTTGATATAGAAACTGGGCATGATGTTTTAGATCTTAAAAAGCCTGTTGGATATAGCGCGCTTGTTACAAATCCCCCATATCACAAAGACCTACCAAGAAAAATTGCAGAAAAAGGTGTTGCAGAATACGATGTAACCGCTCTTTTTGTTCGTCTTACTTTTCTTGAAGGAAAAAAACGAAAAGAACTGTTTACAAACAACAAAATTAGTGATATAATATTTCTATCAGACAGAATAAATTTTGGTTCAAATAAGTTAGAGCCAGTAGAACGAAACGAACAGATTGGCGGAATGATAGCCTATTGCTGGATCGTTTTTAAAAGAAACAATATCCACGATAGCACTAAACTGCACTGGGCTAGATTAGATCAAGAATATGATGAGTGGAGAAAACATTATGAGGAGAACAAATGAAAATCTTAATTCCATTCTTTATGACTGATGAACATAATCTAGATAGCCCACATGTATCCGGTGGCATAGAGCGCTTTATTCAGCTCATTTATCAAAATTTTCCAGGTGAAATAATTCCGTTTTATTACAATGATGAAGATCGTAAAAAGCGCCTTACAAATGCTAAACTAGCTCAAGCCATTATTCATCATAATCCTGATGTTCTCATGGTTAATTTTGATAGCACTACATTGATTAATAAGATTCAAGATACTTTTAATATTCCAATTGCTTGGATTAGTCATACTGCGGCGGGCGGTATTAGTAAAGTTCTGCATGTGGAAATGATGAAAGAGTTTTTAGAAAAAGGCGGAACACTTTCAATGGTAAGTCCATGGCAATATGCTGGTATGGACAAGCTTTCGCGGCGCATCAATGGAATTCCACTCGACTTGAATGGTGGTTATATTAATGCTGCTTTTTGTAACGGCGATGAACCTGTGTACAAAGATCTAGAGTACGATATTACTACTATTTCTCGCATGAACAAAACAAAAAATCCTTATCTTAATCACAAGCTTTCGCATCCGAACCAATATCGCAGTCTTATTTTGACCACCACTAGTAATTTGGTAACAAGCGAAAATATTCATTATCACAAAATCAATAGCCACTGGAACCATCCACAAGAAACAATAGAAAACCTTCCGCACGCGCAAGTTATGGAAAAGCTAGCAAAATCTAGTACTTATTTTTCTACCTGCCCAGCAGAAACTTGGGGTATTACAGCTCTTGAAGCTCTGGCCCGCGGTTTGCCAGTTATTGTTTCTACCGATACAACTGGCACTCACGCTTCAGAATGTATTCCAGCTAGTCCAGATCATATAGTTAAAGTGCGCAATAATATTCGACCAAATAAATTTAAAGAATCAGTTGACAATTTGCTAAAACTGGATTATAATAAACGTATAGAGATATCTGAACTGACAAAGCAAAAACATTCTAAAGAAAATTGGGTAAAGTCTCTTCAAGATCTTTTTGAACAAACTATAGACAGAAAGAAAAAAGTTAAAGAAACCTCAGTTTTTGATTTCTTTGAATAAATATTGACTATAAATACAACCGTCATCAAAATGGTGAAACTTTAGTACAGGTAGTTGTACTCGACCTACCCGGTTCCTCCGGCCAAATTAGTCGTTAAACTGATATAATAGAAAAGGAAAAATCTATGAAAAAAATTAAAGTTGGTATCATTGGCGTAGGTAACTGCGCTAAAGCACTAGTAGAAGGTGCTCAATATTATAATGAAAATCCAAATGACCGCATTGGTTTAATGTATCCAGATATAGGTGGATATACTTCTGCAGATATTGAATTTGTAATTGGTTTTGACGTAGATCGTCGTAAAGTAAATAAGCCACTTATTGAAGCACTACGTGCCTCACCAAATTGCGCAATGGATCATGTCGCAGAAATTTTAGAATTAGGCGGCAACTCTCCTGGCGTTGTTACAAAAGGTGCTAAGGTATATTCTAGTCCAACACTCGATGGTGTTGCTGAATGGATGGAACACTATCCAGAAGAAGTTTCGTTTAGAACTGGTGCTGAGTCAGCTAAATCTTTTGATGATATTGTTGATTTAGTTAAAAGCTCTGGTGTTGAAGTTTTAGTTAATTATCTTCCAGTTGGATCAGAAAAAGCAACACGTTTTTATATTGACGTCGCACTAAAAGCGGGTGTTCATTTTGTTAATTGCATTCCAACAATTATTGAAACAAAAGAAACACAAAAAGTTGAACAGCAATTTATTGATGCGGGTCTTACTTTTGTAGGATCTGATATGCGTTCTGCTTGGGGCGCTTCAAGGCTATCTGAAGTTCTTCAGGGTGCTATGATTGACGGCGGATTGCACGTGACTTATCACACCCAAACAAATAGAATTGGTGGAGCTACTCAAGGCAAAGAACATGTTCGTTCTGGTGTAACTTCAAATACTGATTTTATCAATATGGCTGAAAAAGAGCGACTTCACAGTAAGCATATTTCTAAAGAAAATGTTTTGAAAGGCCAGAATACAGTTCGTGGAGTTAGTTACGCGGGTGACACCCTTTATGCGGGCCCTTCTCTTACCGTGCTCCAAAAACCCGGCGGTACTTACATTGGTTCTGATAATAAAATTGCTGATCTTGATATTGTTGCTTTTGGTTTTGGTGGAGCACGATATACTTTACAAGCAAGACTTTCTTGCCAAGACTCGCCTAACAGCGGCGGCGTAGTTATTTCAGCTGTTCGTTTTTGCCGTGTTGCTGCTGAAATGGGTATTGTTGGTATTCTACGAGGTCCTTCTGCATATACACAAAAGTCACCTCCTGTACAACTTACCAGCGCAGACTCTAAATTTGAATGCGATGCTCTAGCGCGTCGTACTCTTACTTCAATGACAGAGCCTCAACTTGTAAAAAACAAGCCAGTTGCTAAAAATCTGCCTTACACTTACCAGGATAGCAAAACAGATTATGAATGATATACCAAACAAAATTATCAATTCTTTTGATATCGACGGAGTAATCTATATGGGAGACGCCTTTACTGGCGTCTTTCCAGGCGAAGACGATGTAATTATTACCGGCCGTTCTTACGAAGAAGGTGACATTACAATGAATATGCTTAAAGGTAGAGGTATATTCAACGATGTTTATATGAACCCACTTGCTTTTGATCAAAAATCAAGAAAATCTTCTGGCCAACATAAAGGTAGAACTTTGTTTTATCTTGAACAATTAGGATATTGTTTTGGTATTCATTTTGAAGATGACCCAATTCAAGCTGAAGAAATCCGCAAAATCATGCCCGGCATAAATATAGTCATGCTACAACATGATCTTACGGAGAAATAAATTATGAAAAAAGAGATTTTCTCTGCCGCTGAAGTAAAATCAATGGCAGATCCAGAGCGTTTTCGATATTTTAACAAATGGGTTTTAGACTTCTTTAAAAGAGAAGCTTTAAGAGATTCTGGAAGAATTGAAGAATACGAAATTGATCCAGAATTTGGAGACGCTATGCGCCAAGAAGTCTCTTATTGGAATCCTAATCGTTCGAAACACGCAGAAGTATTTTGGCTAGAAAATCACGTTTTTGGTCAAGATACTTCCATGCGCAATAAAATTCTTAATGCTATGGCCGTTAAGTTTGTTGGAATGCCAACTCTTACTTTAGTAGCATCTGATACCGCTGACTATTCAAAAATAATTGATTTTGATGAATATAGGCTCAAAGGTGATTATTATCATATTACAAATAAAAATTTGGATGATAACGTGCGCAAATTGAAAGTGTGGGGAGCTACACAACTTCAGACATCGCTTCAAACAGCAGCTCGAAATTTTGTTCGCGAAGAAGAAAATGATCCAAATGCTCCTTTCAAACTTTCACACATGATACGATGGATGGATCAACTGGATAAATTAGGCATGTGCGATGTAGTGCAAGATCCTAAGAATTCTCTTGGAGATGTTTGCGAATGGCTAAGAACACACCGCGGTATTGGACCATATTTTGGATACCACCCTCCATGCAATTTTTCTCGATGCGAACAACTTCCAAACATAGACGAAGATGATGACTATTGTCTAGTTGGCCCTGGTGCTGCTAGAGGAATGTCTTGTGTTTTTCCAGATGTTAAAATGAAAAATAACGACATCATGGAAAAGATTATTCTATCTATTCGCAGTCATCAATATGACTTTTTTGAATTTCCAGATGATGCTGCTAGAAATTTTTACAAAGAAAACTTAGAAAGAGACGGATATTTAACCACTTTTGGAACTGAAATTACTTTTTGCCAATTCAATTGCTTTGAATCAATTAAAGATAATCCAAAAGCTCAACAAAAAAGAATTCTACCACTAACATTCGATGCGTTTGATAAAATAGCGCTTGATCTTGAAGATCTACTAGGCTGCACGACTCTCGACAGCTTCTTTTCTTAAAGGAAACTTATATTATGAAAATAGCTATTATTTCACCAACTAACACTATTACAAGTTTAGTTTACTCTCATAGAACAGCTCCTGCTGTTATATATTGCGACCAATTAAAGTCAATGGGTCATGACGCAGTAGTAGATTTTGAAGGTGAGATTAAAGATCTAAATGAATACGACCTATTATACATGTATCACGCAGATAACGGCACTTCTCGCACTAAACCATCTGCTATGAATATTTTTGGCGGGTTTCAAAATTGCCCTTATTCACAAAACGTAGTTAAAGTTTCTAAATACAAAGGGCCTATAATTTCACTCAATTGTGACTTCCCAGAATATGAAAGATTGCTGCGCCGCAAATTTGAGATTGCAAAAAAGAATAATGTCTACATTGAACCTATTTGGCATGAACTTAACATAGATAATTGGGGAAGATTTGAAAAAGAAGCAGAAGTCGTAAATCACATCAGCACAAGTAAGAAGATGGTTATTGGCGATAGCCATGCTATTTCTATGTACAGGCCAGGTTGGTCTTTCAGATCTGTTGTGTTTAAAACATTAAACGGCGCATTAAACGAAGGCTTGAAATCGTTCATAGATATTGATGGAGTAGAAGAACTAGAGTTTTATTTTGGTAATATAGATGTTAGGCACCATCTTTGCAGAATAGAAGGTGATCCACTTAAAAACGCAGAAGCTCTTGCTGATCGATACATAGAACAAGCAAAAGAATTAAACGCTAAAATTTATGAATTGCTTCCAATAGAAAATGAAAGTAGAGTAGTTCCAAAAACTGGGCACTACGATGGTAAACCTTTTTGGGGTTCTTGGGCCGAAAGAAAAAAAGTCCGTGATCATTTCAATGATTACATCGAATATAAATATAACATAATTCGCTGGACAGATTATCTATTAAATGATCGTGGCGAACTTGATTTTGCTTATATGGAAAAGCCCAGATCTATTCACTTATCCAGGGAATATTATCCCCATTGGACTGGCGTTGAAAATAATAGTGTAAGCTTAGAAAACTTCTTTGCTTGAATAAAGGATGAAAGATTATGATAAAACATGCAGGAATTGTTCCGCTAATTGGCGGTGAACTATTAGCTTCTGACGCAGCTTATGGCGTTAAACCAGAATATATTATGAGTTATGGCGCTTTTGCTGCTAATGAACGACACCTACTTAATCACTATAAAAAAGACGGTTATGATATTCCTTATCACGTGCTTGACGCAGATGATGCCCCAGCAAAAACAGACTATGTAGATATAGTTTCTTCTGTTTGTCCTTGCGCTGGTTTATCAAATTATCATTCTAGTTACGGCGAACACAACCAAAATAACCAGTGGATGGAAAAAACTACACGACATGTATTAGAACAAGTAAAACCAAAAGTTCTTTGGGGTGAGAACGCGCCGGCGCTTGCTACTAACGTAGGTAAGTTTATGCGAGATAAACTAAAACAGATTAGCGATGAAGCTGGTTATAACATGACTATCTATATTACAAAGTCTCTTTTACATGGATCACCACAAATTCGTCGTAGAAGCTTTTATTTCTTTTGGCGCAGAGATGCTTTTGATAATATGGTTCCTGTTTTCAACACATATAATAGGAAATATCCGACTATTCGTGAATTGCTTGAAAGCGTAAAAAGCAATTTTCAGGTTGAACCGATCAATCAAAAAACACCTTCAAAAGATGATCCATATTATGATTACTTTTTGAGAGAAGTAAAAGGCGGAATGAGCCATACTGATTTTTCTGCTACCCTCGGGCCAGACACTTTTGAAAGACCATCTTATAGTATTGAAGGCGAAATGCTAGCTCAAGGTATTACATACGAGAAAATTGGTAAATGGATGTGTTCTCAGGGTAAAGATAGAGAAGCTGATAAATGCGACCGCAGGCATGCTAAACTATCAAGCGGAAAAAACGTAATGATGAGAGGAACTATAGTTCCAGTTGATCATATTGGCGCGTTTGTTGTGCACATGCCGTCAGTAGTAACTCACCATGTAGAAGATCGCTATGTTAATTACAGGGAAGCTATGACTATTATGGGTCTTCCTCAGGATTATGAGCTACTTGATCCTCGCCAAAGCACAAATCACATATGCCAAAATGTTCCGTTCCTTACTGCTAAAGATATGGCTACAGAGGTTCTTGCTACTGTAAATGGTGAAAGAAGTATGGAAAGAGCTTCTTATATGATCCAAAGTAATTTAAATGGCGCAATAAGAGAAAAAGAAATTAACCGAGATTTAATGGATTTTATAGCATGAAACATACATTTTTAGATTGCGAAACTTTTGGCCAGCCAACAGATAATTGCGCAGTAATAGATTTTTCATTCTTTACAATAAACACTGAAAGATTTGTTTCTGACAATCCTTACGCGCCAGCTGATATTAAAAATGTTAAAAAATTCAAGCTTTCAGTGAAAGATCAGGTTGACAATTATGGCTGGATAGTATATAAAGATACTATAGAATTTTGGCAGTCACTTCCCGCAGAAGCTCGTAAAAATATAGTACCAAAATCTGACGATCTTTCAGTAATAAACTTCGCTGCCGGCTTATTAGAATATATGAATAAACAAGGTAAAGTAGATTACTGGTGGTCTAGATCTAATACTTTCGATCCAGTTATTTTATCTAGAATTTTTGACGCTGTAGATAAGCACCAGCATTTTAAACAATATTTCCCTCATTGGAAAGTTAGAGATATTAGAACATATATCGACGCAAAGCTAGATTTTCCTAAAAAGAATGGATTTGTTCCATTAAAAGACGAAGCAAAATGGTCTAAAGTTTTTGTTGAACATGACAGCGCGTGGGATGTTCTTGCTGATGTTCTACGTATGCAAACAATAGCAAGAGCAGAAAATGATATGGAGCAAATATGAAAATAAAAATAACATTAGAAGAACTTAGGAAATACTCTTTGTTTATTGGAGTTCCTATGTTTGGAGGCCAATGCTCAGGACTTTTTGCAAAATCTACTACCGATCTTGCAACCCTTTGTGCTAAGCACGGAATTAAAGTAAACTTCTATTATCTATTCAATGAAAGTCTAGTGCAACGTGCACGAAACTATGTAGTAGATGAGTTTCTTCGTTCTGATTACACTCACTTGATGTTTATTGATTCGGATATTGGATTTAACGCTAATGATGTTCTTTCCATGCTCGGTATTCAAGTAAGTTATCCAGACAAATATCATGTGTTAACCGCGCCGTATCCCAAGAAAACAATTGCGTGGGAGAAGATTCAGGCAGCAGTAGAGAAGAAGATTACTGATAATCCGTTTCAACTAAGCACATATGCATCAGATTTTGTTTTTAATCCTGTAGTAGGTGGATCTTCATTTAGAATTGATGAGCCAGTTGAAGTTGCAGAGGCAGGTACTGGTTTCATGCTAATCCCGCGAACTACTTTTAACATATATGAAAATGCTTATCCTGAACTAAACTACAAACCAGATCACACACGAACTGCCCACTTTGATGGCTCTAAGGATATTATGGCATATTTTGATTGTGGGATCGATCCTGAAACTCGCCGATATCTATCAGAGGATTATTTCTTTTGTTGGAATACACGAAAAATTGGGCTTTCAGTATATATGTGCCCATGGATTAAACTAAACCATGTAGGTACCTATATCTTCAGAGGTGATATGTCCTCAATTGCAAAACTAGGTGCATCGCCAACATCAAATAAACAATCAAATCCAAAAAACTATAAAAAGAAAAAGTTAGGAACTAGACCATAAGTTGTTGACATATATGTATAAATGTTATATTATAAACCCTGGGCAATTGCCTATATTATGAAAAAGTGAATAAGGAGATACTATGAAACTTTCAGAACAGACGCTTACAATCCTAAAGAATTTTGCAACAATCAACCCATCGGTTGTATTCAAGCCGGGCTTGGAACTTCGCACAATCAGCCCACAGAAAACTGTTATGGCAATTGCATCTATTACTGATGAATTTCCTATCCAGGCATGTATCTATGATACATCACGGTTTTTGTCTATGTGTAGCCTATACGAAAATCCCGAAATTGACTTTCAAGATAGCAAAGTTTGCTATATCAAAGACGGTAAGCGTAAAACCAAATATGTGTTTGCTGATATCTCAATGGTAATTGTACCACCTGAAAAGGAAATTAATGTTCCATCTGAGGATGTAAAAGTTAATGTTGCCTGGGATGATATCCAATCAGTTCTAAAAGCGGCCGGTGTTCTTAATCTGCCAGAGATTGCGTTTGTTGGTCGCGATGGTGTTTGTTACATCAGTGCGGTTGATAGTGCAAACCCCACGTCAGATAATCATGAGATTGAAATCGGTGCTACTGATGATACATTTCAATTGGTTATTAAAACAGAAAATCTAAAACTATTGCCCCAGGATTATAATGTTACTCTTTGTTCCAAAGGTATTTCGAAGTTCGAAGGTAATGGCATCAAATACTTTATTGCCATCGAATCCAAATCAACATACAAGAAAGGAAACTAAGTATGACTGAAGAAACACAAGCACCTAGCATTTCACTAAATGATTTTGTCGTGGTAGTAAATATCATAGACACATGCTCACAGCGAGGTTCATTTAAAGGCGATGAACTTACCGCAATAGGTCAACTGCGCGATAAATTTGCTGAGTTTATTAAAGCAAACGCCCCACAGGAAGTTGCAGAGACGACAGAAGAAACAACAGAAGTAACTGAATAACATTCTTAAAGGGAACCTTATATTATGACTGCCATGAAAATGAAAGAAGATGAATACCTGTGGGCACAACGCTACCGCCCACAGGTAGTCGCTGATACTATTCTTCCTGAAAATACTAAGAATATCTTCCAGAGATTTGTGGATGATAAAAACATACCCAATCTATTACTATCCGGTTCACCGGGAACAGGTAAGACTACTGCTGCAATTGCAATGTTAGATCAACTTGACTGTGACTATATTAAGATTAACGGCTCACTGAGCGGTGGTATTGATACTCTACGTGTTGAAATTTCTAACTTTGCGTCTGCCGTTTCATTTAGTGGCGGTCGTAAATATGTTATTATTGATGAGGCAGACTATCTTACAATTAATACACAGACAGCTCTCCGTGGATTTATCGAAGACTACAGCAAAAACTGTGGGTTTATCTTTACCTGCAACTTTAAGAACCGTATTATTGAGCCTCTGCGCGGTTCACGTTTCTCTGTAGTAGACTTTGCCATTGAAAAGTCAGAACGACCTAAACTTGCTGCCCAGTTCTTCAAGCGAGTGATGTCTATTCTTAAGAATGAAAACATTGAAGCAGACCCACAAGTAGTTGCAAAGATCATTGAAAAATATTTTCCTGATTTTCGGCGTGTTCTAAATGAACTTCAAAAATATGCGGCAGTTGGTACAATTGATGAAGGCATCCTTTCATCAAAGAAAACGGAGTCACTTGATGAAGTATTTAGTTTACTAAAGGATAAAAAGTTTACTGAAATGCGCAAATGGGTTGCCGATAATAGTGATCAGGACGCAAATGAGCTATTTAGAAAATTTTATGATGAATCTTTAGATCGAATTGAATTAAAAAGCATTCCAGGTTTTGTAATAGAGCTTGCAGATTATCAATATAAACATGCCTTTGTTGCCGATCCAGAGATTAATCTAATGGCATTTCTTACTAGTATCATGGTTGAATGTAGTTTTAAATGAGTATCTTTCGTCGGATATTCGTAAAGTGTTTTTATTGTAAGGCAAAGGTTGAAAAGCAAAAAGCCTTTGACTTACAATACACTGCTGCAGATGGCATCGGAACTGTTCAACTCTGTGAGACTTGTTCCAAAGATCTAAATCAATTGGCAAATAATGTGAAGGAAGTTTATGATGAATGATGACGAATTTGACATGCTCGGTGCGATTGAAGAAGCAAAGATTAAAAAGGCTGAGCGTGATAAGTTTGATGAAGAAGTCACAATTGCTTCCAAGTATACTCCGTTCGATTTTATTAATAGTGTATCTCAGAACAAGAAAAATCTAATCCTATCTGATGATCAACCTGATGTAATTGAAAAACAATACAATCCATATATTGTAAATAGAGGTTTTGCATTACATAGTGATACTGTTCTTCATGCAAATGAAATGAATATGCGGCATCATATGTTTAAGGGTGCTCAATATCATTATTATCTAGGTTCACTTAGATCCCGAGATCGCAGATCCAAATGGCATAAATTAGAAAAGGATAGTGATCTTGATGCAATTCAAGAATACTATCAGTGTAATAGATTGATTGCCAAACAGTATATGAAAGTCCTGCCGCCCGAGGAACTTCTAATTATAAATAACAGGGTATCCAAGGGTGGTACTAAATGATCTAAAACAATAAAAATAAAGGTGATCAATACTATGGACCGAGATATATTTAGAGGAGTAGGCATAGAAATTACATTGCCTTCCCCAGATAATTTTCTAAAAATAAAAGAAACACTTACTCGCGTTGGCATTGCGTCTAAAAAAGACAATAGACTTTATCAATCTTGTCATATCTTGCATAAGCAAGGAAGATATGCAATTCTTCATTTTAAGGAATTGTTTATTCTAGATGGTAAAGAAAATAATCTTACTGACGATGATATTGCAAGACGCAATACTATTGTAAGTCTATTAGAAGAATGGAACTTACTAGTAATACTAGATACCTTGGGTGTTGAAGATCCAATTGCGCCATTAAGCCAAATTAAGATACTATCACACAAAGAAAAATCCGATTGGTCACTTGAAACTAAGTATAATATCGGGAAAAAACGTTGAAAGGAACTATACTATGAAAGTTTATATTGATAACCCAGGAGCTGAATTGCCTGCATTTGCAACTGAAGGATCTGCCGCTTTTGATCTTCGTGCTTGTCTTACTGAAGGTAACAAAGTTCGTGCGTTTAATCCGCACAATAAAGAAATAAATCTGCCTATAAGAGCTGCATCTAATGGTAAGATGACATTTCAAATTCAGCCTCAATTCAGAACTCTTGTGCCTACTGGACTTATTTTTGATATTCCGTCAAAGCATGTCATAAAGATTTATATTAGGTCAAGTATGGCACTGAAGTTTGGTCTAGGCCTAGCTAATGATGTTGCAATCATTGACTCGGATTACGTAGATCCCACATATGTCATGCTATACAATATGGGTGATACACCTATTAATCTTTATCATGGCGATAGGATTGCACAGGGTATTCTAGAAAAAATGGGCACATATACCTTATCCGAAAGCAAGACAAAGCCAAAGCAAAAGACTGATCGTGATGGCGGCATGGGCTCAACAGGAGTCGCATAAATAGAATAGGTCGCCGGTGCCTTCTCATCCGCAACACAAACACACACAAAGGAGACTATAATGATCTACAATTTTGATCAGCTTATGAAGCACAACAAAAAATTCACAGATGCCTTTATTGATCTAAAGGTAACTGGCTGGAATACCTATTCAGCAGCACTAAACGAATACACTGGTAATTTCTTCAAAGCACAGCTTAAGGAAATGGACCAGAAAGTAGAACAGCTTGGTATGAAAATGAAGGGTGATACAAATGAATAAGAATGCATATGAAATACGCCTTGAAGTTCTAAAAATGGCCAAGGAAATGATGGATCAGCAATACAATGAGACATCGAATGCTTATTGGAGTACTATCAATAGCATGGCTGAGAACTGGGGCAAATCTGCTGAGGAACTTATCAAGCAAACCCAAGCAGTAAAGCCTGCGATGTACTCTCCAAAAGAGATCATGGATAAAGCACAAGAACTTTACGGTTTTATCAACAAAAAAGACTAAACTGATATAAATAATTGCAGGAATGCCTTAGGGGTTCCTGCTTTATCACGGGCTGGTTATATGACGGCCCATACTAACAAAACTCGCTTAATAAGGAGAAAACTGATGACATATCTAAAGACAGAACTTGACCCATTTTTCATTGGGTTTGATAAATTACTTGGCCGCGCAAATGAGCAAATGCCAATATCACAAAAATATCCCCCGTATAACATTATAAAGGCAGCTAGAGGCCATTATACAATCCAGATAGCGGTGGCTGGTTTTGATGAAGATCAGATTGATATTGAATTGCATAATAGCATACTTACAATCAAAGGTTCGGTACAGGATGCAGGTCCGAGTATCAATTTCATTCACAAAGGTATTGCTGAACGAGCTTTTGAAAGAAAGTTCACGCTATCTGATGCAATAGAAGTTGAATCTGTGTCACTTGATAAAGGCATGTTGATTGTTAAGTTAGTCGACAATATCCCAGATGAAAAGAAGCCCCAAAAAATTCCTATCACAAAGCTAGCCGATAAGAAGTTTCTCACAGAATAAGAAAAGGGGAGCATATATGCTCCCCTTTTTAATTTGCAAATCTACCAAGTCCAGAGCTTCCCGGACCATTGCCAACAGATGTTATTCTCTGGCTGCTATAGTTGGTATTTCCCCTAACATTATTATTGACCGGGGCTATGGTAGGTGCTGATGCAATAATAATAGGTGCTGATGTATTAGATATTGCAGATGATTGCACGGTTTCAATTCGCTGTGTAATTGGTTTAAAATTTTCATCAAAATTAGTAGACAAAAAAGCACCAGCAGGTGTATTTTTGGGTACTATAGCTTCTATGCCATGCAGAACAGCAGGTGTTCCCATACCAAAATCTACAAACCCTTGGCTACCCTTATTATACTGAGGCAGCGATGAAAGGTCTTCCTCTAGTTCCTGTATAATTGCTTCCCTTTTTTTGCCTCGCCAATTACGCTCATCGCCTTCGGCAATCATTTGGCGCTGCTGATTTATTTCCTGTGCAATTTCCTGTCTCTGTTGATTAACTGAATCTGGCTTCATCCATTCTGGTAGATATGAAAGTAGTGTTGCTTTAATATCCTCAACTGAAGGTAAAAATGAAAACAGGTTTTTTACCCAATCGAATATTTCAGTTACCTTTTCATTTATCCAGTCCTGTAATTTAAATGGCTCTTCAGAGTCATCAAATCCGAATATACCTCTTACAAAATTTATTGCCATATTTACAGGTGCAAAAACCAAATCCGTCAATTTTCCTAACATACCCAGGGCAGTGAAGTCATCTTCACCGAATGAGAATAGGTCGCCTATCACACTAAAAGCCTTTGCAATACCGTCAAAGAGTGACGCCGCCATATTAGTAAACAGCTCCCCAAAACTAAAACTATCCAATATAGTTGAAAAATTTTCAAAGCCTAATTTGCGCGTGGCCCATGATATAATATTCTTTAAGAGATCCAGTGGAGCACCAATCAATGAATTAAGAAAGCCGCGAAGCGCACCTTCTAGGCCGCCTAAAATACCCCCCTCAGCATATCCTTTCAGACCTTCTCTAATTGTATCAAATACTGTTATTATAATCGCAATAGGCGCAAATAACTTACCCACTGTACCTGCAACTCCTGCAATGCTACTTCCGAATGTTGAAAATAATGAACGAATAGAAGAAAATACACCAGATAGAGGCGTAACGGTCTTTACTATATCTTTTAAAACATCGGCCGCGACTATAAACGGCCTTATGATACTGCTGATATAGCCTTTTATTGAGGTTAGTATCTTTGCTATTCTAGAATCTGAGTCGACTGCAAAAATACCTCTAATAAACGCAAGTGAATCATCAAATATCTTAATAGTTCTTGTAAAAAGATTAGAAATTGATGATCTAAATCTAGTGAAAAGAGATGCAATTGATATTCTTAGATCATCAAATAATTTTATTATTGCAGCAGATGTTTTTGGGAAAAATGCTTGTATTGCTTTTAATTGTCCGCTAACTACACCAATTGTGGCACCGATACCTACTGCAAGACCACCTAATATTAGACCTAATTTTGAAAGATTGCCAAGCAAACTATCAAAGCCAAGACCAGGTGTTGCCGCAGGTGCGGGTGAGTCGCTTGCTGCAGCAGGTGCTGGGCTTGGTAGTATATCGCTTCTATTTGCTACCCCAAGTCTTCTTCTTTGCTCGGCTTCTTCATACACAAGCTTATTGAGATCCAACATCTCTCGTAGTATATTTGTTTGGTCAAATAATGATGCTGATATATCAACTAAAATATCTTTTGCTGCTTTAATTGAATTAGTACCAGTATTACGTACGAGCTGACCTTCGGTTTTTAGCCGTTCTATTACGTCTTTCAATGTCGGTTCGGCCATTATTGCTTATTCCTTTGTTCTTCTCTTTGTTTTTCTATGAAGTCAACCAACAACGCAAAATAAATGTCTCTTTCATATGGGATCATTTGTTCTAATTCTGTAATACTATATTTATGATGTTGAGCCATGGCAAAAATCTTCTGATAATACAATGACAAATTAGTATGACTCAACATTAGATAAAAAAAGTTTGCGTTCCTTCCATTACAAAAATCTTATTCACACCTTTTGAGTTTTTATATGCGATTTCGTGTCTTACTTTAGGCATAGTATCAAAGAATTTTTTAATATTCTTTATGGTATCTGCATGTAGACTTTCTACAAAATCATTAATTTCAGTTTGAGGAAAATCTTTAAAGTTATATACCTCTTCTTCAGAAGCAAGTTTATCTAAACATGCAATCATTATAGTGTAACTATCCTCGGCTGTTTGTTGCTCATTGCCTAGCAATTCACCAAATTGATCGATGGTTGGATATTTTAAAAATAAGGTATATTGATCTGATATTTTAATTTTATTGGTATGCGCTTCATTTCTGTATACTTTTACTAAACCAAGATCTAATTTAAGTTTCACAGTTTCATCAGTTTCAGGATCCTTTATTTCGAATTCAATCTCATTGTCTACTGATTTTGATCTTAGTTGGATCAAGAGATATTCAATATCAAAAACAGAAAGATCATCTATAGTGTTTTCAACTAAGCAGTTATTTAAAATTTGCTTAATTGAAATCATCATCTGTTCGGTTTCGCCAGATTCCTGCGCGGTGAGAAGTATTTTTTCTTCCTTTACGGTAAAGGGTACGAACTTAATCTTTTTGCCAGTGGATGGAAGTTCACATTGGTAAACTGGAAGGTCAATTTTAGGTAGTGCCATTATATGTAGTCTCCTTTATTACGAAAATGGTACAGAGGTTAGATCATCTACTAAACTGCTGTTAAACGATTGTATTGTTTGGGCTATTGTATTGCCTCTTATTTGAGATCTTTGTCTTCCTATAAATGTGCTTGATGTTTCAAAATTTGTATCAGAAAAGCCAGAGTATATCATTCGGTTGTATGAAAAATTGACTGTAGTTGTTGCCGGCGAGTCGTTTGAGGCCCAACTAAGATCAATTGGGCTTACCTGAGTAGGGTAAACTCCTTCATACCGACATTCATAAAACTGAAAAGGATTATGTGTAGAATAATGCCGTATAGTAAGTTCTGATGCTGAGTAGGCATCCTTATATTCAATAAGTTTCGGCGCCAGGCCGTTGGTATTATCGCCACGGTTTCCGCTAATATTAACTACAGATGAAATCCATCTATGGAAATATGTTATAACTCGGTGATTGCTATCCAACATAAAGACAGCATTTAATTGGTCTGGCGATGAATTCATCGGCATTGATTCCGAAAACCCAATTCCACTTGGCTTGTAGGACATTACCTCCAAGTTAATGCCTGGCATTGATACAGTTTGGCAGAAAAATCTAAGATCATCTGTTGAGATAACACCAGGTACGATGACCTCTCCTCTTCGGTTAGTTGCTGATATCGCAACTTCAAAAAGGCTTGATCTACCAGGTCCCCCGTGTCTATCCATTCTTGCCTTGAATTCAGATATATTAAACATACCCGTTATCCTCTTATGATTTTCTTAGAATCTGCCCAGACTTTTGTCTTAGAAGCACCAACGAATTGTTCTGTATTTAGAAATAGCGCAATGTCCCACTCAGATGGTTGAATCTGAATAAATCTACTTCTTACATTACTACTTAGATATCGCTTAAATGTAGGTTGAAATAATTTAAATTTTTCAGCACCTTTTAGCACACCATATGAAAGTTTCAATTTTGTACTCTCATCATATCTGCTATTTGTAGTAATATCATATAGCGAGTCCATTAATTGTGCGCGTAGTTGCAGTGGCAGATAGTGCAAATTCAACCCATAAAAACCACCTTCGGCGCGGTCGACTGGAAAGATCAATGGGAACGTATCATAATATGGTAGACTTTTCTTATGCTTTGGGTCATACATAAAGAAATACATTTTGCCTATTGCAAATCTATTTTTAAGTCTGCTTTTATCATCTTTAGCTATTGTGTTTTCAGATACCTTCCCGAGGTCCCTTGCCTTGTCGCGGAACCATTCACGAGCAGTAGAAGTACGAGCAGGGATCTGTCCTGCACGAACACCTTTTAGTAATAGATCATCAAATAATGATGCTGGCATTTTATTTCCCCAATGGCTTTATTTCGTCTTCGGTCATAATATGAAAAATCCAACCTCTGTCTCGGCAATATCTCTGAGCAGCATTCCACTTTGCCTCATTTACTGCGTATGTAGCGGCCTCATTTATATATCTTCGAGAAACCCTTCCAGTTGGTGTTTTATTTCTGGTTGATGGGTCAGGTGGCTTCGTCTGACTTTTAGGTTTAATTTCAATCATTATCATATCATATGTAGTCGGGCTAGTTCTCTTTTTAATTACAATATCTGGAAAATATCTACTAGTCTTGCCCTTTACTGGGTTCAAATACGGTATTGCAATCTCTTCGGATTGCCATTCTATTATATCAGGATGTTCATCACATTTTCTAAATACTTTTAATTCCCATAGTGATCTGTAAATGATTTTCGTAGGATCGCCTTTATATTTACTAGGATTCTTAGGTCTAAATCTTCCTCGGTAAGCCAAATCAAATCTTTCTGTATAAATAGAATTACTAATAAAACTATTTATAACAGTACAGTGGATCAAATGCCAGATAGAATACGGTTTAAGCCAATAAGGGACGAAATTGCAATAGCGGCAAGAACAAAGGTGTCTGCTAATCTTTCATTCCCAATAGAAGATAACGATTATGGTATGCTGTTAATGTTCAGGGAATATCAGTATCGTACCTCATCAGAACGAGGATTTTCGCAAATAAATAGCGCAGGATCAAACGTGACTGATACAATCTTTTTGCCGCTGCCTGCTAATATAGCAGATACATTTAATGTTAGAGTACAAAGATTTGAACAAGGTACTACGGGAGATGTTATTTCTAGCTTGATTTCTGGAATAAATATTGATGATCTTAGTGTAGGCAATATAACAGGTGCAATAACTACAGGTGCACTAAGAAATATGCCATCAGTACAAGGTTCTAATCTGGAAGAAATAACTGGTAATTTATCAAAGGATCTTGCTTTTCTAGCAAGAAAGGGTATTGATCAAGCATTTCCTAATCAAGGAAGAAATATAGATGCTGGCACAGGAACATTAGTAAACCCCAAGGCCGCTCTTTCATTTGATGGAGTTGAAATGAAAACTCATAGCTTTGATTGGTCATTGGTACCTAAGAATTCTCAAGAGTCCGTTAATCTTCAACTTATATCTGATACAATAAAAAGAAATATGTTACCTAGTTATGTAAACACATCAGTAATTCAAAGGGCTATGTTTAAATATCCTGCCATGGTTGACATCTTTTTCGTGGGTATTGATCCAGGATATTATTTCCATTTTAAAACTGCTATGATACAAACGTTCTCAGTTAACTTTACTCCTAACGGTAATGCTGTGTTACGTGGCGGCCGTCCAGCTGCGGTGCAGATGCAAATGAATCTTATTGAGTCTGATATACACACATCAGAAGATTATGGTGGTTCCAGCATTGACGTAAACACCGATGCTTAATAGCCATAATGATAAAAATTTAGAGGTATAAATGTCAAAATATTTTTCAAATTATCCCATTATACAATATCAAGGGCAAGCAGTACGTGATATTACTAGACGCAGTAAAGTAATTGATGAAACACTTCGCGACCCTTATATCTTTTTGCCATATACGGTTAGAGAAGGTGAAAAGCCAGAAGATATTGCATATTATTATTACGGATCGGTAGATGATACCTGGTTAGTCTTGTTCTCAAATAACATAACTGATCCCTACACTCAATGGCCTATGAATGAAGAAGAATTCAATCAATATTTTATAAACAAATATGCTAAGATTTCCCGCCGTGAAGGACTTGATGTTCTTCAGTGGGGGCAAAACGAAAATAGCACAGAAAATATCGTATACTACTATAAGGAAATTGATAATGGTTGATGTAGTAAGAATTAGCCCTGAGTCATTTAGAACACTTTTCCTGCGCAGAGAAGATGAGGTTATTATAGTAACTGAGGAAGGTAGAAGAATGACAATTCGTCAGATAATACCTGAGGAATGGAGACCTATTAGAGTTTATGAATACGAAAAACAGATAAACGAAAATAAAAGAGAAATTATATTGATCGATAAATTACATCGCAATCAGGTAGTAGAGGAATTTAGAAGGTCGCTTCGTGAATGAGTAAGACATTTGTAAATCCTACATACTATAATCTTCAAAAAGCAACATTAAGATTTGAATTTACTCCAACTCAAATTGATCTTGATATTACTGTCTTAATCCCATCGTTTAGCATAACATCATCTATTGATAGCGAAACAATGTACGGAACAGCTAGGATTATTGATTCTGTTGGTCTATTGGAAGGTATAGATGAAAATCCTCCTTTACGTGGTGAGGAACAAATCATATTGGAGATTGCAGATTCTAGATTAATAAATGAAAATGGAGGAGTCACTAGTGGTATAGTATCAGAACCGTATCGGTTCGTAGGGTTTATATACAAAATTGATAATGTTTCTACTAAAGATACAAATGACGGTTTACAATACGATATACACTTTATTTCATATCAATCTTATCAGGCAGGCACATATCAGGTAGTTAGACCCTTTCGCGATGTCCAAGTCTCGGATATCGCCAGAAATATTTTTAACGATTACTTTGATAATGTAGCTGATACATTTTTATCGGCAGATCAAAAAAGAAAATTGATAGTAGAAGAAACCAATGGCAGAACAAGATGTGTTATCCCAAGAATGAGACCGGAAGAAGCAATGCAATTTCTTTCCAGAAGAGCATATTCTGCATCTGAAAGTCCATCTTGCACCTATAGATTCTTTGAGTCGTCACGTGGTTACCATTTCGTTACAGACGAGCATTTATTTAGAATGTCAGAGGATATTACTGACCCAGATTATGACCCAACAAGGCTATTTGAGTTTACATTTCTTGATGCAATACCAGATACATTGGATAACTTTGATCTTCAACTTAATAATATAGAAACAATTGATAACACACATAGAGTAAACAGTCTTGATGATCTATATAATGGGGCATATCGCAATAAAGTAATCGAACTTGATATCTTAAGAAGACAAACAAACCTACTCAATGAAGATGGTCAGTATAATTACTTTGTGAATAGAAGAAAGTATTTTGATGTTAAAGCATTCCAGCAGTTAGAAGATAGACACACAAGACAGTTCATTGACGAATCCCATAGAGCACTTTCATCTAGTGGTCGTGATGAAGATATACAAAAGCGGTTTCTTGTTATAGTAAACTATGATAAAAATAGAGAAAATTCCGAGGACCAAAGTGCTTTGACTGCTGAAACATATTATTCCGAAATTATATCAAACAGACAAGCATATTCAAAACATATCGAAAGTATAACTGTAAATGCAACAGGTCCGGGCAGGCTTGACATTACAGCTGGTGACATTATTGATCTAGATGTAAAAAAGTTTCAACAACCAGATGGCAAAAGTTCAAGCGAGCCTGAGCAAAATAAGCACTTGAGCGGTAAGTATATTGTTAAATCAGTTAATCATATTATGGAGCAGGAAGAAATGAAAAATTACTATGTGTTAATTAAAAAGGATTGGTCCCAAGCAATTGATATAAGAAGATCTAGGGGCGGAAGATAATGGACACAGGTTTAGGATTTATTCAACCACTTTTCTTTGTAGGTGTTATCGAAAACAGAGATGACCCTAGAGCGGAAGGTAGAGTACAGGTAAGAGCATTTGGTGTACACGGTTCCAATCAAGATGTACCCACAGAAGATTTGCCGTGGGCAACATTAATTATAGGAAGCCATGATGTTAATTTCAACATACCTCCGCTTAATGCTTGGGTATTTGGTTTCTTTATTGATGGTCGTGATGCACAACAGCCGATGATACTAGGCTTGATACCTACACAGTTGACAGCCGTAATTGATCCTGCAACAACGGGTTGGGGTGCGATACCATTAGATAACTACGACAGACAGGCTCAGGGCTCTCGGCCAAGAGATCTTGGGTTATCACCTATATCAAAACTTGCATCGGGTGAATTCCTGAATGAAACATACAATGAAGCATTAGAAACAAATAGAGCCCGTGATATTGCTATCGGTGGGGGTAAGATTAAAAACCATAATAGCATAGGTAACGGAAATGCTTGGGAAAATGATTTAGGTGAGAATGAGGGCCAATCAGCTGGTTCTAGATCAACGACAAATGCTAGCACACAAGCAAAAATAGATGCACTAGATTCGGACCCAGATTTCCAAAGAGAACTATCAATCATACGGCAAAGACACGGTGTTACTAGAGAGCAAGTTTATGGTATTATTGCAGGTGAAAGCAGCTATAATCCATCTGTAATAAACAGATTTGGATATGCCGGTTTCTTCCAGCTTGGTGCTGATGCGCTGAATGATATAAACCAACAAAACGGTACAAGCTACACTCCGCAGTCAGTTGCTCAATTAGCCCCGGCAGAACAACTAAAGGTTTATGACAAGTATCTAGATAGATGGAATTTTGAAAATACATCGGGTCTAGGTGTTATGCAAGCCGCCCCCGCGTTTGCATCATCTTCCGGTAATACCGAGGTATATCCGATAAATTCTTCCGCTTGGCGCAATAATCCAGGCTGGCGAGGTACTGACGGTCGAATTACTGTAAATAGTATAAATGCATATTACACTAGAAAAAACCCACCAAGTAAAGATGGTAGTAGTCAGCCCACAGCCGTTGCTGGTACTCAAGTTGCATCAAGTGAGCCGTATGCTGGATACATGGACTCTACACCAGCACCGGAGGTTGAAACAAATTCGTGGGAGGAACCGCCGTCAGCATATGCCGCGCAGTATCCATATAACAGAGTAATCGAAACAGCTGCCGGCCACTCGGTCGAGTTGGATGATACACCAGGTGCCGAGCGAATTATGATATGGCATCAAAATGGTTCATATATCCAAATAGCAGCAACAAGTACAACACATAAGAATGTAAGTGATACATATGATATCCATGAGAGAAACCACCATGTTTATATTCGTGGCAATAACCTTGTTACTATAGATGGCGACTGTCATGTTCTAGTAAAGGGAAACAAGATCGAAGAAATTCAAGGTGATTATAAGCAAATTGTTCATGGCAATATTATGATAGGTAGTGCAGGTAAAATTGAACTAAACGGCGCCGACCGAACTGATATCAGAAGTGCTTCTATAGGAATAGATGCAAATGTAGAAAATTTAAATATCAGAACGGCAAAAAATATAGTAATGCAATCAACTGATTCTATAAACATGAAATCCAAAAATGTTCGATTGGGTGGAGAATGGACTAGCATCACAGGTGCTCAGGGTATATATCTACAATCCGATGATAGTGTTCATGTAAAATCCAAGGGTAATATTTTCATGAGCCCTAACCAAAATCTATATTTAAATTCAGGTGAAGGTACTATTTCGTTGCAGTCAAAAGGTAATCTGCGTATAAATGCCGGACAGGCTATAGTAATGAATTCTCAAAGTTTCATGTCACTGAGTTCAGAATCCACAATGATTTTAGATTCGAAGACGACTACAAACATAAATTCCAGTGGAATACTTTCGGTTAAATCGTCCACTATGTTCCTTGATTCTGGCGGTGGCTCATTACATGCTAATGCAGGATCTGAATTAAGATTAACTGGTGATGGTAATGTGCATGTCCGTGCACCTATAGTTTATGTTGATGATATCGTGCAGCTAGCAAATAACGGTGCTATAGCTGCTGAGGTTAAGGAGAAAATCGAAGCACCCGAATTTAAATATGATCCAGCTAACTCATCGGAGAGTGCAGAGGATGCAGAACTACCAATTGAAGCAACAACGCCAGAGCAGGATGGTGTAGCTGAGCCGCCCGTAAGATCAATAATATCACCTGACCAGACAAGTTTTGCATAGAGGATACTTATAATCTAATGACCATAAATGATTGCAAATATTCCGAAGAGTTAGTTCAAAGCTTACAGGCAGCATCTGAACAATTGCTATCGGTGCCCTTAGGTGTGGGCAATATAGATGCGGAGCTGTTAAATAAAAATACAGCTGCCATTAATAGCGAAATTAAAAAGTATAGAAATACACGAAATAACCTTGCAATATCAAAATTGCAAGGATCAGAGACACTTGACCGCCCTGGAACTACAACAGCTTTTGGGCCGATAATATCAATACCGCAGCATATCACTCAAACTATAGACAATCAAAGAAGAACAGAACTCAGAACATTTGATTCTGATTTTCCTTATATCGACAGACGCGTTAGATTAAGTGACTTGACAAGTGCGGAAGTATCTGAAATTATTACATCCAACGGTCTGAATCCAAGAACGGTGGAAGTACAAGTACGGTTGAGCCCTATAAGCATTTTTAGGCTTACTGAAAAGTATCTTGAAAATTTAGGAAACAACGGAATTGATATAGTTGGTTCATGTTTTACGGTTAATAATGTTTACTCCAAAACTGTTGGGCAAACAGACCCATTTAACAATGCAGGTAGCTTTGTTGACAAATTTTCTGCATTTATAAACTCAATAGGTGCGAAACTTAGCAATCTGCTTAATTTGATTCAGGACATAATAGCACTAATACAAACTGCACAGGAATTATTATTAAATATCCAGCAGAGTATACAAACCGTTATTGCTTCTTTAGGTGGTATTTTTGCATCGGATTTCGGTCTTGCAGAAGCAATACAGTTAATATCTATTGTAAACAATATCATCTCATTCATAGAGAGTGTAAAGGATATTAATAAAGACGGCACATGCCCAATCTCGAAAATTAGTATTAATTCAATATTATCACAATTAACTCAACTTTCTAATCTTACCGCACAATTAAATACAAAAATGTACAGTGATTATGTTAATGTTTCAACTACGTTTGATAATCTTACTATAAGCCTATATGCAGAAGCCGAAAGTGTGTCGGTTTCAAATCCTGCAAGAACACAGGAGATAAGCACTTTGGTAAAACAAACTATGAACGGGGATTTATCAGATACATTCTCAACACTTGGGAAAACATCGAAGCAGATGGGATTGCTATTAGAAATTGATTTAGATAATACCAGAGAATTAATGCGTGCGTTTGCAGCGGTTGGTGTTTTGAATAATCTAGAGCAACAGTTATCTTCAGTAGTTGATAATTCTTCATCGCAGTTGAAATCAAAATTGTATTTTTTTACATCGGAATTACTTAATAACAATTTTAATTTTAATATGGGTCCTATCTATAGTAAAAATGCTGGGTTAGTTGCATCAACAGAAAAAGCAGCAAGTGATGAAACAGCTGATCAGATGAAGATTGTGATACAGGGCCAGATTGTGATTGCGTCAGAAAGATATAGAGATCCTAAAAAGGAAGAAGTTGATTTTGTAGTTCTAAGATTCGGTGGCCTTGCAAGAGAAGTAGAGCGATTATTTGATCAATCAGCAAAGCCATTAGAAAGAGTGCACACCCAATTCAGAGAAACAGATAGAATTTTATCTGCTGCCGGCAATAACAATACACTAAAAGCAATAAATGGTGGCGCGACTAGATTTGATACTCAAGCAAGATCAGATGCTTCTAGGCAGTCTGGCTTGATACCTGCAACTACAGCTAATGGCGGAATTGCGAATGTACCCCAAGGTACTGTGCCGTATGACGGTTATGGCCCTACACCAAAATTGCCATCGGGTTATCAATTTCCTTCTTATGACGATGCAATTGCAGGCAGAAACGGTGTGCGATATAATCCTGGGCCGGCATCTAGTTTATCCGGTAAAGCAGGTTTTACTCCGAAGTCTGTAGGTGGCGGAGTAGATGTAGATGCAATATATATGCTATACTTACTTGCAACCAGATGGGGTCAAACAATAATTATAAATAGCGCATATAGAAACATTCAAGCACAAGAAGCAATATATGGGCGTGGAACCGGTAGAAGAGGTCAACATTTTGCCGGAAAGGCATTTGATTGTAGTATCTCAGGCAGATCAAATCAGATACAATTTATGAACCTTGCATATCAAGTAGGTTTTAGAGGGTTTGGTTCATACGGAACATTTACTCACATTGACACAGGAAGTACTAGAGCATGGGGAAATTTCAACTATTATAACTTATCTGGTCCTGCGGGCACTAAAGGAAATTAAAACCAATGTCTACATTAAATGATCCATTCAGCCCAATACCTAGAGTATCCCCGCTTAGAAGAAAGCGGATAATCTATACCGATTTTCATAAAAATCTTACCATTAATCCTTTGTCGGCTGATATCGCATTAAAGACAAACGAAGAGTCCATAAAAGAATCATTAAAAAATTTAATACTTACCGACAGAGGTGAGAGACTATTTCAACCAAATCTTGGATCTGATGTAAGAGCTTCCTTATTTGAAAATGCAACTCCAGTTACATTAAAGATTTTAGAAGAACGCATAAGAGATGTTATAAATAACTTTGAACCTAGGGTATCACTAATTGATGTTGATGTTACTTCTATATATGATGATAATAGAGTACAAGTTACTATATACTTTTATGTAAAGAATAGCGAAGATCCTATATCAGTTACTGTGTTTATAGAGCGAGTAAGGTAAGAAAATGGCATTGAAGACACCAATCACAGAGTTAGACTTCTTTAGAGTAAAAACTCAGCTAAAAGATTACCTAAGAGCCGACCCCGCTGGTCGCTTCAAAGATTTTGACTTTGAAGGCTCCAACATGTCAGTATTACTTGATGTGCTTGCATACAATACTTATCAAAACAACTTTTATACAAACATGGCAATCTCGGAGATGTTTCTTGATAGTGCTCAAATGGAAAATTCAGTTGTATCACATGCAAAAGAATTAAATTATCTGCCCAGATCTGCGAAATCGGCAAAGGCAGTAGTTACAGTAACAATTAATGATCTAACCGAAACGGCATCCACAATTGCAATTCCAGAAAATACAAGATTTTCTACGACACATGAGGGTGCAAGATTTAATTTCTTTACTAATCAGACATACATTGCAAGACGAACATCTGCTGGTGTTTTTGTAGCCTCCGGAATTGAAATATTTGAAGGTGAATTGTTAGATGAAGCTTTTCTAATTACTGGAAACAGAAAATCAATCAGACTGTTAAATCAAAATATCGATACATCAAGCATAAAGGTTTTCGAGTCATTTGATCAGCCACTAGATCGTATCGAATATGTGTACAAGGGCGATGTGTTTGGTGTTCAATCTGAAGATGCTGTATTTTACATTGAACCAAGCTTTGATGGAACATACGAGGTTTTATTCGGCAATAATAGATTCGGTAGAACTCCAGCGGAAAATGAGCAGATACGAGTTTTCTATAGAATTTCAAGCGGAATTGAAGCTAATGGCGCTTGTAGGTTCTCTACATCGTTTAGACAAAATGCACCGGTTATTACTACATCAAATGCAATTGGCGGCGCCGAAAAGGAATCACTAGAGGATATAAAGTTTTTTGCACCTCGGTCAATTCAGATACAGGAGCGCGCAGTTACGTCACGCGACTATGAAGTTCTTTTGAAACAACGGTTTAATGAGATTAGAGATATTTCAGTATTCGGTGGTGATGAATTAGACCCACCGCGCTTCGGAAAAGTTGCAATTGCAGTAAATCTAGATGGTGGTTTGTCTGATGTTGCTGCGGCAACATATGAAGAATATTTGCGAGATAAGACACCGGTTGCAATTCAGCCGATCTTTATTCCCCCAACATTTATGTATGTGTCTCTTGGCATCAATGTATTCTATTCGCAAAATCAAACTACTCAATCCAAGGATCAACTTGAGCATGCAGTCCGCGATGTATTGCGTGAATATAATATCTCTACACTTGAAAAATTCGGCGCGGTATTAGAAGTGTCAAGAGTTTCTTCATTAATAGATGAAAGTAATATAGCAATTTCAAGTAATACAATGGATGCTACTCCATACATTCTATATTCACCGCAATTTAATCTAAAAGATAACCCTATTTTCGACTTTGGATCCTCACTAGAAAGTCCATGTAGATTTGCACAAGCAAATAGAACTGAAAGCTACAACTCATTTATACGCAGCAGTGTTTTTGTTTACGAGGGCACAAATGCAATTTTTGAAGACAACGGTCTGGGTGAAATTAACATCATAAATGCCAGCAGAAGAGCTGAAGGTATATTTGAAATTATCAGGCGAAAAGCAGGCACCGTTGATTATGAAAGAGGTATTGCGCGTCTATCTGATTTTATAGTAGATTCCTATCAAGACAATGGTATTAGGGTGTCAGCAAATACAAAAGAAAGAAATGTTTCTGCTCCTAAGGTAAGAGTTCTTATGCTTCGTGACGAAGATGTTAACATAAATGTAATAGAGTCTAGTAAATGATAATAGAAGATATAAACGATGTTAGACTTGCAGATTATGCATTATCAGAATCAAAAATAACATCATTTTTTGTAGAAAATCAATTTCCTGCAATATACAGAGAAGAGGGCAGAGATCTAATTGAGCTCGTAAAATCCTATTATGAGTTCCTTGAGACGCAAACAAACCAATCATCATATAATATTAGAAGAATATATGATTACAGAAACATAGATACAACACTTGATAGAATGTTAATCTTCTTCAAGAACAAATATATGAATGGTCTTTTTCTTGAAGAAGATACTAGATTCCTAGTAAAAAATATATTAGATCTTTATAGAAGAAAAGGCTCTAAGGAAGGTATTGAGTTATTCTTTAAATTATTCTTTGATACTGAAGTCGAGATATATTACCCATCAGAAGATATATTCAAGCCTTCTTCATCACAATGGAATGTTGGTACCTTTATTCAACTTTATGCGGTAGATAATAAAGCCGTATTTAAAGATATTGCAAATAAGAAAATATTCGGCGATAAAAGCCAGGCTGAAGCTTTTGTTGATAATGTATATTTTATCAAGATAAACAAATCAACTATACCTATTTTGTTCATTAGTGATGTTCGCGGTCGCTTCAGTGGGTTTGATATAATCTACAGCAGAGATCCAGATGTAACATATGGTAGAGTATATGGTTCCCTTAGAAGTGTGGACATCGACAATACCGCTCTTGTTTCTGGCAGTAATAGAATAGGTGATATTGTAGATATCAGCTCACCGACTGGCTATGGAGCTAAAGGTCGGGTGTCAAAAATTTCACAGGAGCTATCAGGTGAAATTGATTTCCAGATTGTGTCCGGTGGATATGGCTATACATTAGCAAATACAGTTATTGAATTATCAAATCAGACATTATTTTTTGCTGACCCAGAAACAGCAGCAGCGAATACTGACGTAGTGTTTATAGTAGGTGAAACAGTGCAGCAAACTAATAGCCAAGGCACACTAGTAACTGGATCTGTAATAGGCTTAAATTCAACATCAGTAGGTCTTAAATTAGATCTATCCACCCCAGAAGCCGCAAACTCGACAAATACATATTTCTTTGAGGGTGGTATTGAAATTGCAACAATTGATAGATTAGACAATATCTCGGTAGAGCCAGTTTTTATAACTGAGGCAAATGATACAGCAGCGGCTGACATAGGTACTATAAGAGATACAGAAGATATTTCTATAATTGTGGATCGTATTGGAAATTATCTTGATGTTACTTTAGACTCATTAAACTATTCCACAGTACCACCAGCACTACTAGAAATGAGCGGAACTAGAGTTAACAGTGTTATACCTTCACTAACTACTGCTTTAAATGAAGCTTTCGTACCAGAAGATTTTACACTAGGTGTCATATCATCTCTTTCTAATATAAATCCTGGAATAGATTACTTCAGCGATACATTTGTTTCCGCGCGGGAGAACATCATAAGCAGATTTAACCTTAGAGATCAAATCATTAGAATTATACCAGTAGCAGGCATAATTTTATTTGAAGGTGATGAGATCAGACAATTTAAAACAATTGAAACATTTGTAGGCGGAACTGTAAACACTGAAGTAAAGGGTAGAGTAGTTAAAATTGAGGGTAGTAACCTATATGTTACCCAATTGACATTTGAATCATTTATCTTGTCAGAGCCTATATTTAAACTAGGTAATGCGAATCCTATAACTGTATTGACAATTTCAAAGGATACTGAATCATTACCTATAGGTTTAAATGCAAAAATAAACGGTATAGTAGAGACCATTACTGGTAAAATTGAAGAAATTGATATCATTGACAGTGGTTTCGGGTATGCTGATGAATCGACAGTAGAGATTTACAATCTTACAAAAGCAGTTCGGGACAATATAAATCCGGT
>Ga0208646_1000215_pt1 | contig 40133 bp, 46 predicted proteins | sample AntAceMetag02UK8_FD_184762 | JGI IMG/M metagenome (GOLD analysis project Ga0208646, IMG submission 184762) | Saline lake microbial communities from Ace Lake, Antarctica - Antarctic Ace Lake Metagenome 02UK8 (SPAdes) (version 2) | ecosystem: Environmental > Aquatic > Non-marine Saline and... | reverse complement strand
CAATAGAAATAGCGCAAGCGTCATACAGAACCCCTCGATAACGGCTACAACCGCGAGGGGTTTGATATTTAGTTCGTGCCAGTTATCCCCAGCAGTTGCAAAATACGCAACAACTACGTGCTATAGTGGGGCAACATGACAACTGACACACTAGGAAGATGGGGAGTAGATACTATTTGTAAAGACCGGGGTGTAGACATATCAGCTCCCCAACGGAAGTATTTAGACTGCCTAGTGTTAGAACACGTAGCTAGAGCTAAGAAGGACGGGACACTCCTAGTAGATGTAGCATTTGCAGACTTGGAGGAATCGTACCAGTATTTTTTATACGACCACTACCTTGGTGAAGTGTTGACTATCCCTGAAATATCTTTGGATGTGTTGGGAGATAACGGTGTGTTCTAATTGGGGATAACGGCAATAGACAGAGCTAAATTTGGTATAATTAACTAACTAGGAAAAGCACCTAGCAACCCGTTTAGTTTCGACTTCCACGGTATTAGTTAATCAACGCTTATAAAACAAAACAATATGAAGAACATAATCCTAGTGGGGATTGTGGGTGCAGTACTTGGAGGTATGACACTAATCGGATATTTGAACGAACCAACAGAGGCGATCAACGTAAAGACTGAAACTGTTATTGAAGAAGTACAGGACGAACAAGAGGAACTAGACTTGATTGAGCGAGCCAACCTAGAGTTGGAGCGTATTAACCAAGAACTAGACGCCGAGGAAATGTTACTTGTAGGTAGTAAAGCAAGCAGTACAATTAAGTATGAACAAGAACAAGCACGACTACTTGAACTACAACAATCCAACAAACTACAGTTCGAGTTAGAACAGGAAGAACTGAACACCCAAATTGACCGTATTCAAGAGACAAGAACGTCTTTTCAATAAGCCCGAGGGCACACCGAATGGCTGATGCCATAGTAAGTGTCGAGTCGGGCGGTAAATGCGCTCAGAAGGGCAAAACAGGCGAATGGGGATGCTTCCAGTTCATGCCTGGCACATGGGCACACTGGTCACAAACTGTTCTAGGGTACATCGCAGAGCAAACCCCAGCGACAGAGAGGTATGTGGCGCTAAAAAAGATTCAGCAACACTTTAACCAAGGTCACGACGAAGACAACGTGGCACGCATCTGGAATCAGGGCAATGCTGGGCCATGTGTAAGAGGAATAAACAGTAGTGGAGTTGCTTATGATAGCTGCTCCTATGAACGGAAAGTAATGGCCGCGCTATAAAAGAATAAGCACCTGACAAGGGTGCTTTTCTTAATACTCACTATACTGCGAGTACGGCTGGTAGTCTTGACTGTCTAAATCATCAACGTCTTCCTCGTCTTCCACCTCCTCATTCATTTCAGTAGAGTCGTCAGTAAAGCGCATCCAGTTGTCATCTTCATATTTAGGTGTGCTGCTCATTTGTAATAAGTGTAGCACAGAAAAAGCACCACTTTCATGGTGCTTTCTCTGTATCAGCCGAACTGTTTGTTGAATCCCCTGTTATGGAGTGGGTTACGTCGCGGAACTCCCCCACCGCTAGGTACTATACACTACTTTTTAGCTGCGCGATTTTTCTTGTCCACAGCTAGTTGTAGCAAGCCTGCTAGCTTTGTCAGCAAAAAAACTAGTTGCTTCATTAGCCCAATATCCTTGTCGTGTTTCTCTTTACGCACGGCGTAGGCTTGTCGTAGGTAGGGCGCAATAATTTGTAAGGCTTTGGTGTTCTCTTGGTAGCGCACGTACTTCCACTCGGTTGTATTTACTTTGTCTGGTCGGCCACCGTGAACAATGAACTTGTCGTAGTTTAGTCCTAGTATTTTATTGAGGTCAATGCCTAATTCCTTGGATACCACCGCATCAAACGAGTGCATGATTTCGTGGTTTAGCGTACCAAAGGTGTTGGCTGGGTTGTCTTTATCCCAGCGGCTTAGCTGTAGGGAAAACTTGTGATAAATATAGCTCCAGTTCTGACCCCAGATACCTTTGTAAAGAAAGTTGTCCTCGTGTACCCACATAACTACATTGTCTGTACCGTAATCTCGGTAACGGTTGTGTACGTCTTTCATAAGAGCTGTACGATAGGCTGGTGTCGGTTTGATGTCTCCATCTGCCTCTACGTGAGTGGATACTTGGGAGAAGTCTTTGCGTTCTACATAAAACACACACTCAATGCCGGTGTGGGTCTTCATAAAGTCAGCGTAGTCATCTAAAAGGGCAAGACATTCATCTTTATCTATCTTTAAATCAAGTTGTATTAGTGTTCTCATTATATTACTCGTGCAATTACTGTGGTCACTACCGCGATGGATACACCCCAGACGGTCATTACTTTGGTTTGAAAGGTGCCAAGGTTGTTTATCTTCTTTTCGTGGGTTGCAACCTTACTGTTGAGTTGGGTCAAGTGTCGGTCTATGTTCTCTAGGGAGTTCAACATAGCCGCTTGGGTAGCCACACTCTGTCTACTCTCTAAGCGCAGTTCTTGAACCAGCTCCTTTACTGTGTATCCGCTCTGCGCCATACTCTAGTACTCTTGCGAGGGATTCAGTTTGAACACTACAGCTAAAGTGCTGAGTACTCCTAATAGTGTAGTAACCACAGCTGGTGGTAGGAACGGTGCGATAGCTTCTGTGCCACCTACAACAAATGTAAGTAGGATAACCCAGACAGTTCTTGATTTGAGTGCTTTAATCATACGTATATTATACCATGCTACCAAAACAACCAACTAACAAGGCGTACAAAGTAGTAGAACGTGTATCGCCTGATTACTCCTGTGCCCAGTTGTTGCATAAACTGCAAGTACTCAAAGTCTACCTGTTTACGGGTGCCAATATTAAACTCGTAGCAGTAGTCGTGGTACAAGGCAGCATACATATCGTAGCTAAAGGGATTTACCCAAGGGCGGAATATACTAGGAATAGAGTGACCATCAAACTGATAACCTAGCGGTACGAGGATAACCGTCCCGTCAGTTAGAGTAAACGGTTGGTCTTCTGTCGTTATCCAGTGTCTACCTGATGGGATTAGTGGGGTCATGTTAGTTAATCATTGCCACTTTTGGAATAAAAGCAGTTCCTCCCCCTCCATCCCAGTCTGCTTTGAGTTTGTCTTTTAACGAGCAAGCCCTGTAGTAGTTAAAGTCATGCTGTCGGCAGTTAGCGGTGAACTGAAAGTCAGGAACCCAAGAACAGCCATCACCAAAGTTGGCTTGCTGTCCGGTGGTGAGGTCTGAGAAGTGCGGCTTCATGTAAGGTGTTTAAATATAAAACTACACTGTAGTATTTGTTTTAAGCATTTTGTTTTTTACTTAGGAGTTTTACGCCACGTATTAGTATCTCCCGCAGTTGTAAGGTACAAAGAATCCAAAGTGTTCATAATCTGACTATCCCTTGTTACCTGTGCTCCTCCAACATATTGTTGAACACCACTTGAATTATATTTACGTAGAACATTCCCACCATCTATGCCGATAAAATCACCGTTGGCAAAAGCCACGATACACTCTAAAGCTGCTGAACCTAGTGTAATTGTAGACACATATGTAAAGGTGGTTCCTGACACCGTATACTTTGCTACTTCGTATGTGTTTGATGAATTACCTGCATCATACATAAAGTAAAAGTTTGTTCCGTCTGATGTCATGTGTGGTTGGTTTTCACTATCAACCATGACTGTACTACCGCTAAACGACATGTCTGTTGAACCAGAGGCCAAGTCCGTACGGCTATATCTTAAAACTTTTTGCACATCAGGACTGTCAGAAACTTTAGCATTAAGGTAAATATAATCACCCAACACCACAATCCCAGAAGCCAGCGTACTAACTCCCGACAAGTCGGAAGAAACAGCTCTTGACTCACCTCCCTCTGGGTCAACAGCGTTCATATAGTTAAGAGTCGTTGCGTTATACATTATTACATTCAAGCTGTCTTGGTATACCATCCTCATGTTTGAATTACCAGCTCCATTTATTGCACCAAAACTTATTGTCTCAGGTGCCCCGCCTGCATTATCGTCGACATACTTCTTAGTAGCAACCTGATAATCAGTTGTGGGGTCTGAACTTGGAGTTACTGGAAACGCTGAAAATGTTTTTACACCTGCTACAGATTGAGCACCTGTTGTTTTCACAGTTGCATCTATTTGTGTCTGTATAGAACTAGTTACCCCGTCTACGTAGTTTAGTTCTGCGGTGGTAAGCGTTGCCCCCTCTAGGATACCTAACTCTGTTTCAGACACGTTTACTCCGCCAATACCAACTTCTCCAGTAAAGGTAGGGTTAGCGATAGGTGCTAGTCCTGATAGGTCTTGGTCGCCAGTGTTAGTGCCACTGGTATTTCCAATGACTGTCTTTTCTGCGTCTGTAACATAGTTGTCATCTGTGCCCAGTGCTGCTGCGTAGTCTGTAGAGTCAAAGGCTTTTACTTGTGCAAGGTTAGTTATTTCATCGTCCATTACTGCTCCTGCTGTACGTACTCGTGCTGTGTTTGTCACCTGTGCTCCAGCTTCGATACCGGCTACTTTTGCTGCGTCTGTATAGGAGACTTTAGCGGTGTTGGCATCAACCGTACTAGTGAAGTCAGTGTTGGGTACGCTTCCCAGTCCCACCTGTGCCTTAGAAACACTGTGAGGATTGTCAGTAGCTGATACGTGTGAAAAGGCTGTCGCTCCCCTATCACCACGATACGCGGTAGAAGATGTTTCCCCTAGAGCTAGTTGAGCTGAGATGATGGAGTATGCACTACCTGTCCATCGGTAGAGGATGCCTGTGTCTTGAGCGAGGTAGAACTTATCCGCTGCACCAGTGGCCGGGAAGGCTCCGACGTTGGCGTGTTCGCTGATATTATCAAAGGCTGAGAGGTCTGGCTTGTTTGATAGGTCATCGTAGTCTCCTGTAGTTGCTACGGTTGCTAGGTCAGCAGTGTTAGCTTTGTTAGCAATATCACTCTCCATCGTGTCCAAGTTGACAGCCTGAGTGACTGTAATGTGACCAACTTTGGTAGCGTCTGCACTTGGGTAAGTAACCTTAGCGTTGTTAGCTGTCTGATTGGCTTCGCTGTAGGTGTCTAGCTTTGTTTTATCACCGTCTACAAATGCACCCTCTGATGGTGGCTGTTGTGCTGAGTCTGCCTTAGAGCCTTGTGCTGCGGTTGCGAAGTCACCAGCGTCTCCAAGTGTAGCGTCAGAGATAACACTGTTGAGTTGGGCGAGGGTAGTAGCGGCAAACTGTGACAGTGGGTCGGCTGTTTGGGCATTACCACCTCCTGTTAGAGCGACAAAAGAAGAGGTGCCATCTCCGTCTGCTTGTAGTACCCTGCCCACCGGCACACCGGTTGAAAGGATGTCCACACCTTCTACTGCACCGCCTCCGGCTGTACCTGGATACCAAGTACCATCTGCCTGCTTAATCATTGCTTGACCTGGAGTTGCTTCTTTAGTGTCAGTCAGATCGCCAGTGGAGTAGCTTTTAGAAGCCGAGATGCGGCGCTCCATAGACTGCATATTTATATCTAGCCGCTTACTTACCTCCTCACCAATCTTTTCACGGACAATAGTTTCCGTTTCTTTAACAAGTGATTTTGTGTCAGCGTTTTTTCCTGCCTCTCCCTTAGGTCCAACATCTCCTTTGGGTCCTGCCACCTCAGAGGCAGCCCCAGTATCACCCTTATCACCCTTTACAGAATCACCCTTGTCTCCTTTATCACCCTTTACAGAATCACCCTTAGCTCCCTTAGGACCTACAACTTTTGAATCAGCTCCGGTGTCACCCTTATCACCCTTTATGGAATCTCCTTTAACCCCCTTAGGTCCACGCAACATACCCCACAAGGCTTTGCCTGCTTCGTTTTCATTAAAATTATCGTCAGAGTCATCCTCCTGTCGTCCAGTAATTTCTACTTTCTGCACATCTTTAGGTTCAGTGTTTTTTGCGATTTGGTCTAAAGGCTCCTTTAAACTGTCGGTGTTTTCTTGGCTTTGCACAATTTGAGCCTCCTGATTTTTAGTTATTTCGTCAGTTTTCATCGCTGCCGCAGCAGTGTTACCCGCAACCTCGTTGAGCTTTTCGTTACTGTCGATACCATTTTTAATGATAGCTTCTGTTGCTGGATCTGATCCGATTGGTTCTTGTTGTTCAGGGTTCATATGTTGACTAATTATACCACGAGGGGTATGGTGTGGGTAATGATCGGAATGATACTACTCCTCTTTTTAATGTTTGTGGGAGCTCTAATGGCTACTAATAGTTTTTGGTGGTCTGTTGCTATTGTTTTGTTCACTTGCGTCGCAGCTATATCTCCTTACTGGGCTGTTGTTATTTTAGTTCCTTCTCTGCTTTCTTTATTTCTTTTTCAATCTCATCGTCAATAAGACTGTTAAGTTGCTTTGATATACCCGGTGGAGCATTTTTAAGCACCTCCATAGCTTGTTCCATCTTTCCTTCGTCAATTAAAGACATCACTTCTCCAGCTTCCTGATTTACAGCGTTGTCTATAAACTGAGTAGTTACTCTGTCTACGGTGTCTTCGTCTATCTGCCCCATTTCAAATGCCTGTATTGTGCTGTCTACAAACCGGTTAATTTCTATCTGACTCATTCTTTTTGTTGCTGATCTATCTAAAGTCTCAAACACTTGTGATTGTTCACCTGTTTCAAATGGCGTGTCAATTAGTTTTCGGACAAAAGGCATCTCGTCAGGAGTAGGGATGTCTCCTTGTACTGTGCCTAGTGCGCCATCAACTGTTTGTGCTAGGAAATTACCCAAACCACCACCAAGAGTGTCAATCATCAGATCAATTGTTTCTGGCGATATATCTACAGCTCCAGCGGTCACTTCGTTTCCTCCAGTCAGCCGGTTAAGGAACTGGGCGGTACCGACAGATATGTCCCGGGCACCACTAAAGTACCGGTTACTATCTCGTTCTGGTGGGGCAAATGCTGGTTGCTCAGGCATTACGGGTGCTCCAAACCAGTTCCTGTTTTCAAAACTTTGTACAAACGGATCAGCGACAGTAGGTGAAATATATTGCAGCGGTGTACCAGAAGACAACGGGTTAAACGCTGCGTCAGTTGCTAATAGCAGCTGTTTCATTGCTTCAGTTATTGTCTTACGTCCGCTTTTAAGGTCGTATGCTGCATCTCCAGCTACTTTAAATACGTTAAATCCATACGGTAAAGGAATTTTTACGTAGTAACCTTCCCTGGGGTCACCAGAAATACCAGGTAAGTCGTATTTATTCCCATCTAAAGGAAGCATAATAATCATGTTTCTTTCTTTTTCAAAATCTTGAATTCTGTCGTATCCCTCTGGATTGATTTTGTTGTTCAGCTCATTCATTCCGTATGCTGATGCAACAATACCGTAGGTAATACGTCGTACCTTCGGATTTTTCTGTGCCATTAAGACTCTCGCACTACCCTGAATACCAGCGTTGGCAAACAAGTACAGTGAGTTCAACATCAAACCGAGGTTACCTCGTTTGTTAAAGTTTACGGTCATGTTTTTTGCGTAGTTGGCTGCTTTTGTGGTAGACATCCCACTATCAACAAGTTGTTTGTAAGCGGAAACACGAACTGACATTTCAGCTACCTCGTTCATGTCTGAGATTAGTTTACCTGTACTGTCTACAGCTCTCATCAAAGAGTCTGATGTCTTTGCGCTATTGTAGCGGTTAATTCGTTTTGATACTTCTGCGGTTTGCTCTGGCACAGTTAGCATGTCAAACCAGCCAGTACGACCTCCAGCTTCAACCATTTCGTTGTATGTCTTCGACCACCCTTCGTTACTTTCTTTTCTAACTGCTTTCCAAATACCTTTAGATGCTTTGGGATAATCCCTTACCATCTTAGCTGCTACTAACGCACCCTTTTCTCCACCCGCTAGAACCACCGCTGTTTGCAAGTCGCGAATAGCGTTAGAAATCATAAACTCAGGGTTGATGACTGTGTTTACAGACCGTAGATAGTTGTTTATTTTTTGTAGTCCGGGAATAGGTTTAGTCATTCCTTGTTCAGTAAAGACTCTTGCAAGCTGTTCATCTGCAAATACAATTTCTTTTATCTTACCTTCCTCAAAGAAAGTAATTACATTGTCGTCTCTTGAGCTCGCTGGTGCCAAGAACTCCAACTCACCAGTCTTGTCGTACTGAGGCACATGCTTTACTCCGCGTACTTTCCAAAAAGCGTCGTCTGGAACTTTTCTAATCAGTCCAGCAAGGGCCGTCAGCGATTTATTCTTCTCAGCTAGACGGATAGCGTTTTCGTAATCATTTACCGCCTGCATCACAGAGTTTACACGATCAGTTCTTGTTGACCCTTTAATACCTTTTACTCCTCGACTAGAAACCGAAAAGCCTTTACCTATATCAAATTTACCTTTAGGTGGGTCGATTTTTGCAGGCACATAGAATGGTTCGTACCGTGTGATGTCATCAATTTGCTTCTGTGTTAAGATACCTGCTTCCTTTAGGAGCTGTAACCTAGGTGTGATAACTGTGTCTCTAAATTCTTGAGCAAACTTCTCAATCTTTGGATTTGCTTTCCATTTATCAAGGATTTCTTGACCCTGTTTGTTTGTTATACCTGAACCCCCGTCTGGGATTTTCCCGTCTGTTTGAGTGGACACACGCGAGTTACGAGCTGAAGCGTTTTTAGCACTCATGTACTCTCCAAGATCATCAACAGTAACTCCCTCTTTACGCATACGCGGGAAAATACCTGAAGTGTTACCAGCCTGCATACCTAGTTTTCTTTGCATCTTCTCGACAGCCGCTGCTGCTCGACCAACATATGCTTCCCGTTGCATGTAAGCGTTGATGTCATCAGTGATTTCCACTCCACTTTCAGTCAACTTCTTCTGTAAGAATCCTAGGCGCGCTGCACTATCTTGAAACTGCCGTTGGAAAATCTGTAGGTACGTTTCATCAGGTAGCTCAATAGGCATCTGCTCTTTAGCAGCAAAGTTACGTGCTTTAGTTGTAGTGTTTTTGATTGGTGGTACACCCTCGACCTTTGTAGCAGCTACACTAATACCCCCTGATTCAGTCACAGTGTTGGAATATTTTGCCCCAGCTTCTGCAACAGACTCCTTGGCCTTGGCTGCTGGTGCTTTGTCCCAGGCTTTTTGCTCTACAATGTCTGATACAGCTGGGGCTTTAGCTGCTTTTGTGGTTCGTGGAGCAACCTCTTTTATTGTTTCCCATTTTTCTGTTTTGTTATTAAATCTTCCATTTACCATTCTGTCTGCTAATTCCTGGCGATTTGTTGTACCAAATTTTTTCGTAGCCTTATCTAAATCTAAAATGTCACCAGCTACTTTAGATTTATCTGAGTTGTATACTACAACTTTAGTACCCCCGTTTCTACCAACTTCAAAAGACACCACTCTACTGTCTGTAACAGCTCCTGTTTCAGTCAACTCCTTCACCGGTATGCTATCATCAACAGATGATACAGATTCACGTACTGCTGCTCGTTGCCCTGGGAAGCCTTCTGGGACTCTTCCTGCAAAGCCTCCTTTTCTAAGGGCTGGGTTTTTAAGAGCTTCTGCGGCGAATGAAAATCGTCCTGGCTTTTTGATGTCAGATGCTCCAGCCCTTTGAGTTACAACTGGTGGTGTCTCAACCTTAGCAAGGTCTGCCAACACATCGTCTGCTTGCCGTCCTGATACACGCAACGCTTGAACAGCCTCGTTAAGTTGATTTAGAGTAGGGTCTGGAGTTTTCTTTAGTGTTTCTAAAGCTGTGCTAACCGCATCTGCAACGTCGTCACTGTTTAAAATAGAAGCCTGTCTTGATGCGGCCCCAACACCTGTTGTCTTGTTGTTAAGTGGGACCTCAGCTTCTAGCCGTCGAATAATAACGTCGCGCGTAGCGGCTAGGTCTGGTTGTGCGGCTTTACTAAATGAGAAGCGCTTTGGTGCTTGAGGTGCAGCAGCTTTTTGCGTAGTCTGAACAAAATTATCAATTAAAGACTGGGCATCTTTGGCGTTACTTGTTTTTGATAAGTCATTAGAGAGTGTTGTGACATCACCTAAATTAAATACGGGGTTTGCCAACTTTAACTCACGAGCAATGGAGATAGGGTTTGTATCTTTTAAGATTCTATTTAAGATAGAAGACTTACCTAGTTTAGCTCCCTTTGAAATAGTCACACCTACTAGAGGTAGAAAATCTAAAGATTCTAAAGCGCCAAAAGCAAAATTTAATGTCTTTTGGGTTGAAATAGCTTTTCTTTCAGAATCAGTTAAGTCATCAATTTGCTCTTTTGTAACTAACCGTCCAGCTAAATCTCTTGCGCGCTCTTCACTTGCTCCAGTTTTCTGTTGGAGTAGTGAAGAGAATTCATCAAATCTTTCTGAATCTGACTTTGTTAGTTCTTCAAAGTTCCAGCCAATAAAACCTGTATCACTATTTCCTCCTGGTGTGTTTGCTTGAAGCCCTGTACCGATAAAAGGCTCAGTTAGACCTTTAGGTAGATTTCTTCTAGCTCTGTCTGAAAGAGAAGGTGCTCCTTGTGAAATGGTCTGGCTTTTACCTGCCTCTAAAATAGAATTAAATTCGTTTTTGGTTTGAGATTTAGGAGCTGCGGCAACTCGTGGTGCCATAGCTAAATCTACTAAACGTTGTTTCGTGGGAAATAAGGATGAATAGCTTGGGATAGCTTCTTCAGCTTTTGTCTTTTGGCTAAAAGAAAACCGCTGCCGCTCAGGTTGTTGGGCAGCGGCATCTGTAAAGCTGAATCGTTTTCGTTGATTTGGTTCCATAGTTAGTTTGTAGTTGATCGCAAATTGATTAGGTTTTGGATACTAGCGGCAGTTTCTTCGGCGTCTGTCATGGCTGCTTCAGCTGGAGTTTTCTTCATCTCAGCCTGCAAAAAAGAGCGCGTCTCATCTGCTGGGTTAATGTAAATGTTTGGGTCGTATTCTTTTAAGAAGTCCTTAGGGTCGCCTCCTAGTGCAACAAAGCTATTAAATTCATCCATGTACGCTCCTGTGTCAGCGTAGCCATCAGCGCCTCGCGTTTCATTAAGAACTTGGTGTACGTCGGCAACAGCTTCTTGCGTTAGGGTACCTCCACCGAGACTAAGTCCACTAGCAGAACCTGGCTTATATGTCTTTGGGTTCTTGAATGTCTCACCTGTACTTGGATTGTACAACATTGTACCTTCGCCTAATGTAACGAGTTCACCTGAAGCAATATCAGCGTCAATCTTCCTAATCTCTGCTTCTGTCTTGCGTGTCTCTAGTCCAGCTGCTGCACCTTGTGCGTCTGCCTGTGACTTATAAACAGCATATCCATTCCGTAGTTCGTCTTCAGCGATACCTGACTCAGTTGCAAAGGCGTTAAGTTCCTCTGGTGATAGGTCCTCGATGTCGATACCTTGTGCTAGTAGCGATTCTGCAAAGGCGTTGATGTTGTTCTGTCGTCGTTCCTTCTGTCCCTTGATGTCTGCTAATACAGCCTCAGCGTTAGTGCTGTATGCGAGCCGTCGTTGCTCTACGTCAGCTAATGCTGATGAACGCACCTCGCCCATAATGTTACCAATCTTTGCTTGTCGTTCAGCCTGAATACCACGCTGTTCTTGCGTGTTAGCTCCAATCTGTGCTTGCTTCTGTGCTCCTGCAAAGTCACTTCCTAGAATACCTCCTCTAGCACCGATAGCTCGTGTTGAACCAATCCGGCCTTGACCTTGGACTCGCGCTTCATTTAAAAGTTGGTCGTATACTTGGTTAGTTGCATCAATCTCGGCTTGGTGCAATTTAAGCTGTGCACGTTGCGATCGGCGCTGTTCTGCTTCTACATCAAATGGATCTGTTGTTGTCCCTTGCTCCACACCAGGTGCGGCAAAGCCTGAGCCTTCTTCACGCTGATTTAAGATATCTTGGATACGTAGAGCTTCTGTCTTGATGCCTTGCAGCGTCTCCATATTAGTTGGCGCTGGTTCAGCAACAGGCTCACCAGTTACTACTGATTGTGCTGGGGCTGGGGCTGGTGCTGGTGCGGGTGCTGGGGCTGCAACAGGTGCTGGTACGTTGTCTAAGATTGGGTTTCGCCCAGTAGCAACACCGCCGTCAATTGTTGACATTCCTGCTGGTGCGTTTCGCTCTGCGTCTGTTAGGTTGAAGGGATCCATATTATGAGTAGTATTCAGTTACTATTACCTGACCGTTACCTCCATTCCCAGCTGTTGCTGTGGAGCTACCTCCACCGCCACCTCCTGGAACAGAACCATCCTCGTCTTCATCTCCACCTGCCCCTCCATGTACAGAAGTTCCGCCAACACCTCCATCAGAAGCACCTCCTCCTCCTCCTCCATAAATCGAAGCGCCTCCATCGAAGCTATAAGACCCCCCTCCTGCACCATAAAAAGCGTCTTCAGCGTTTTCAGCGTTTCCACCATCACTTGCAAAAATTCCAGACGTTCCTCCTGTGCTTGTGTTGGCATTATTGCCAGCCCTATCTGCACCCCCACCACCTCCTCCATTTGATTCGGATGACGAAGAACGACCTAATCCTCCTCCTCCTCCCCATGCAGTTAGTAGGGTTCCAAAGGTTGTGTTTCCTCCGACATTGAATCCCCCTGAAGCTCCCGCTCCTCCTGCCCCGATTGTGACAGTTTCAGTTGCTCCCAATTCGGAAGCTTCAAACCAGTGGTCAGAATATCCACCACCACCACCACCGCCACCATGGTCTGTATCCCTTGCTCCACCTGATCCTCCACCCCCCCAAGCCTGAACACGAATACGTTTTAGACCAGTGTCTTTTGTCCATGTACCACTAGCTGCAAAAGTAACAACATCAGAAAAACGCGAGCCTACATAGGCCTCTGTAATAAGCTTATTGTCTGCATCTGGTGTACCAAAGGCACCACCACCAGCTAATGCAGCTTTTTCATCAGTCGTTAGTGATTCTGGAGTTACTGGTACTATCAACAACTCTGTTGTACTAAGCGCTACACCAATTACTCGGTTAGTTGTTCCAGCTGTTGTCCCAATTGTTCCTGCTGTATCTGTTGCGTAGTAAGTCGCTCCAGCTGTTAGACCAGTAGTTGTGTACGACCCTGAGATTTGTACACCTCCTGTAATAGCTGCTCCATCTGTACCTGCACCTAATGCTATACCCATATGCACGCCGTTTACTTCCGCTGCGACACTTGCGTCTGCTAGGTACCATTCTTGGTCTGAAGTCTTGAAATATACTAATTCACCTGCTGCCACTGTCTCTCCTGCGTTTACTCCGGTGACAATTTGACTATCAAAAGCTACTGTACCTCCTGTAATGTTATCTAAAACGTATGCTACTGTTGCTAGCTCCTTTCGGTCTGTTAGAGTTGGCTCTGCATCGTATGAAATTGGATTGGCTCCATCTACTGTTTCCTGTCCACGTAGGATGTCCACTACTCGTTGAATAGCGGCAAAGTCTGAGAGGATCGCTGGAGCACCTACACGGTGTGCTCGGGCAGCACCACTTGACTCAACACCTTGGCGAGATACAGATACAACTGATGTAAGATTTGTACCATTAAGCTGTCCCAGGAGATACTCTTTGTTGCTTGACCCGTTATCAACAGTAAAGCAGTACTTACCAGCTGGCAGGGCGTTACCATCGTCGTCATTTGCTGATGACAATGTGATTGATGTGTCGCCGATAGAGATAGCGGCAGCTAATTGTAATTCGACGTCAGCGTAAGCTAGAGGGATTTTATTGGCCATATATTGTTTAAACAAACCCCCGCCTGTTTCATATAATTATACCACGTTTAATAAGCTGGGGAGTTCTCGTCGGTTGTGGCTCCATCGAGAGATACATTTTGTTTTGTTCGGAATTTCTTTGGTAGTTTATCCTCGTACGTCCAGATGTCTTGGTCAGTCAATTGCTGGATAGCACAGTACCCGTAGCCCAGCGCTTCTAGTCTCACCTTTCGTGTTCGGAACTTAGGTAGTCGCATCTTAATCTCCATCAAGAACGGATAGACAGTTGTTTCATCACCTCCTCCAATAGTGTCTTGCCCTACGAACGTTGTACCGATAGCATAGGTAGAGTTGTAACTCACGTAGTCACCTGATCCTAGAATAGTTCCTACAAGCTGATATTCACCACCATCTACAGATACTTTCACTGTAATAGACTGAGCTGGGTCGATTAGCCCTCGGAATCGGAGTCTCTTTGTTTTCTTTAAAGCGGCTTCTGAATATCGATCAGCCTTTGATTCCCAGTAATTAGTTACCTTTGTGCTCATATCATCAAATCCACTGAATAGCTCGTATGTAGTTTGTGATAAAGGATCACCTCCATACAGGAGTCCTCCGTCTTTAGCGAAGCAACGGATGCCGTATGGTGCGACATCGACTGTCTTCTCTACCATATCTCCCATCAATAGTCGGTTGTTCTCTCCGTCCTCGTCTGCACAAGCAATAACGATGAACTTATCCCATGCCTCCATAGCAATGTCTGTAAAGGTGTAGTTCTCAAACTTGAAGTGAGGGAACTGTGGAGTCGTCAAGAAGTCATCTCCTACTGGGTTACGCTGTAGGATGTTTACTGTCGGCTTACTAGGATTCCCTGTGTTCATAAACATGATACCCGTACTTGTAGCGACTGCTGACCGTAGGGTGTTCACACCGATGTCAGATCGGATAAGTAAGTTAGTAGGGTTCACATCGAGGATGTCTAAGGTGAACTGGTACACAGAATTCTCCTTGAAAGAGAAGTAAGACCCGTCATGAGGGATAACCACCTTAATACCGTCACCTCCCTTATCCTGTCGTACAACAAACCCTTCTCCAGCTGCTCGTGTAGCAGACTTACTGAAGTCCATTACGCCTAGTGCTGTACTGTCCTCCCATTGGTAGGTACATGTTACTGCACCGGTAGTTGTTGCATCAAAGGTTACTGCGTATACCCCAGAAGTAAAGTTGACTGTACCAGATCCATCAGAAGCGCTAGTAGCACTACCAGTAAAATCAATAGTGATGGATTGTGTACTATCAGTGAATACCGCGCCAAAGCACGTTCTTTTCGCACCACCAGCTTTGAACGCCAGTGTTCCAGGGTAAGTAGTGGAGCCAAGCGACCCGATAGCTTCATCAGCGATGGTCGTATATACGTCACTATCTTGTGCGTCGATATATGAACCATAGAGCCCAGTTGCATCATCTTTCGTGTTCCACATGATGCTACGTCCTTTATCAATGAAGAAATATCCTTTAAAGTTTTTTGTACTATCATAAACATCTGTGTAGCTATCTGGATTAGCTGTTACTATTTTGAATAAACCGTCTTCTGGACCACCAATGAACACTGCGTTCCCAGCTAAGGATGCGTAGTTACTGAATGTCACCTCTGCATTAGGGAGTCCGGTAATGGTATCTGCCCAGGTTGTGCCGTTGAAATACTGTACCTTGCCCTCTGTACCGTCCCACACCTTACGGAATCGAACTGAAGTACCATCTGTCTTGAAACCCGTGTGCTCTGCGAGTACACGACCTGTGAGGCCCTCTGCGCCTTGCGCTTGGCGACCGTACATTAGCTCAATACGCGCGTCCTTAGTCAACCAGCCCAAAGACTCCGATGCAGCATCGTTTGGGATTAGTTCATCGCTGAGCAAGTTGTGTGTGCCAGAAATGAAGGCTGGGATGTCTCGGCGGTCTTTAGCCATAATTAAATTTGCACCAATTGGCTATTCCACAATTTAGCGTTGTTAAGGATGTCTAGGGCTGCGTTAGTGTTCTCGGCAGCATAACTTTTCATCTTTGGGGCCTGCTGGATCATGAAATCATCTGCGGCCATAAAGTGAAATAGACCGTCATGGTACTCAGCTGGGAACCACGGGGTGTCTGTTAGAGCCAAGTCTGCTTTTTGAGCATGATAATCGTATTCGATTGCTTCTACCTTAGTAGGAGTAGCTGTAAAAGCTAGAGTTGAGTTAGCGTAGTCGATGTACGCGTAGTTGTTGTTGTTTCGATATTGCCGTCGGTCTGACCACGATACAACTTTAATTGGTGCGTAGTCTGTTCCACGAAACACAACTGGACGTCCAGCTTCTTCAGAAGCATCAGTGAAGTTGTTGTTGGCTGTGAGGTACAGGAAATCAGCCGGGAGGGCTACTGTTGCTACAGATGTAGAGGTTGTCCCAGAGAATTCTGATTTGGTTCCTTCCCATGTATGGGCTGAATTCCAGAACCGGTAAACCTTGTTTAACAAGTCAAGCTCCTCCTGGGTAGAAAGCTCGGTTGTGTCGTCGAGATATAGCTCGAACTTCTTGATGATTTCTGCTGCTGTCATATCACTATTATACCATTTATCGAGTACCCATCCCTAACCCCAGAAGGGTCAGAGTGGAAAGTCGATGTTAGACAGCGATTTTCACTTGAACAAATTTCTTTGCTCCATCTGCGAAAGTCTTGATACCAGCTAGGTATGAAGAGAATACTACAGTTGCTCGTTGTCGAGATTCAGTTCGCATATCAACTGGTGATAGGTCCTGAACTACAAGGTCGATAGCTCCTTTCTTACCGAAGTAACAGTTTAGCCATTCAACTACAGCACCTGACATATCAGTTGTGAACTCTAGTCGTCCAGCTCCTGTGATAGTAAGTGTGTCTGTTGCATCTACATAAGTAGCTACGACTCCAGCTTCAGTTAGGATAGCTCGGTCAGCTGCTGATACTTCATAGTATCCAGCAGCTGTGTCTTGTCCTGTTGCTGCACCGTTAATCATGTTAGCCATGATAGCTCCTTGTGCGTCTGCTGAACCTGCAATGTCAAATTCACCTGCTGTTGCTGGAGTTGCTTTCGCTGTGAAAGTAACACCTAGGATAGTTACAACTTCGTCAGCTGTAGCTACGTCAACAACTTGTGTGACTTCACCTGTTAGGTTTTCTGAGATGTACATAACAGCATTTCGTACAACACCTGCGTATCCGTTCTTGAATACTGAACCAGCGATATCGATGTCCTTGCCCATCAAGTACTGTTCGATGTCAGCAGCAGCATATGAATCGACAACTAGTGCCATGTTCATTGATACTTCTTGGTTTTCTTTTCGTCGTAGTTTTGCAGCCATTCGAGTCGTCATCTGCGGTACAGTTGTAGCAGATAGTGTGATTGGAGTTCCTGTAGATACAAGAGAAGTCAAGTCACCACTGTCGAATGTGTTTGCCGCGTTTCGTACTTCAGCGAAACATTTGAAGTCAAGATCTTGTGCAACTTTGTGCGCAACGTCTTGTCCAATGTTTTCTCCGGGGTTAAGTGGTCCAGCTTGTGTTACTTCACCGTCAGAGATACGGAATACAGCTTCTTTTTCAAGGTTGATAGTCAACAGTTCTGAACTATCTGAGATAGTGTCGATTGTTGAATCAGCTCCTCGGGTTACGTCTCGCACTACGATACCTGATGTATCGAACGCGACTCGTTCTACGCTTGCTCCAAATTTAAGAGTTGGTTCAAAACGTGTGTTCATAATTTCCTTAGACACTAGAGTCTTTAGGAAGGTGTCCTGGTATGAGTTGTCAAACTCAGGACGAAAGTCAGTTAATGACATGATATTTAGGGATTAGGTCTATAATCCCCGCCCGTTTAGCGACGGTTATCGTTGTATTGTTTTTTCAAATCGGGATCCGCTAAGACCTCTCTTCGATATTCAGTATCTTTCGATGCCCGTTGCATGTCTACCTTCGTGTCTGCGGTTCCACCTTTAGGTACGGTGGTCTCCGTGGTGCGCTTACCAGGGATGGCGTTACCATACGCCTCGTCGAGTAGTTCCGGGAAAGTCTTTGCCTTATTAGCAGGGTTTAGGGCCATTTGCTTAATTAGAGCAAGGTTGGCAATGTCCTTGTATTCAGGTGCGTTTTCCAGAGCTTTATTCAGAGCAGCCGTTAGCTTCACATCCTGCGAGGCTCGCCTTTCGTTCTCTTCGATTTTTGCTAGCTTAGCAGCAAGTTGTTTAACTTCAGAATCTGAATCGGTATCAGATACGGTTGTATCCGAATCCTTCTCTGCTCGCAATTCCGCAAGCTCAGCTTCGAGGGCCTTTCGACGTCCGATTTCTTTATCGAGTCGTGCTTTGGGAATGTTGTCAGAACCTTTGTTTTCTGTAGTTGTTTCCTCCTGAAAGTCACCAGCGGTAACTTCAGTTTCTTGCTCATCATTTACAGTTTCTTCTGACTGAACGACCTCTTCAGTGGGAGTAGTAGTGTCTTCTTGTGACATATTTAAAACCTAATTTTTAACTCCATAGTAGAGTAGGGGTGTTACCGCTTCCTAGCCGTATACTTAATTATACCACGCCATATAAATAATGGTGTGTGTAGTCTATCTAAGCGGGCGGGGAGATACTTAGATAGACTACACACCTCACTATTGTGAGAGTGCTTCTTGTAGCTGTTCGAGCAAGAAGTCTTCGTCTGCCCGAGCTGCGTTAAGCAACTTAACCAAACTTAACTTAGTGTCTATGTCTGCTGCATACGACTGAAACTCAGCTAGTGTGTTTACACTTCGCCCTGATCGAATCTTATGGACAGCATCTACAGTGTCCTTTAACAATAAAGACACTAGCTTTTTACCACCCGGTGTGTCGGCTAGGGCTTTAATATCTTGGAGGGCATCGATTTGTTCTGCCAGAATGACAGCCTCTTCGTTTCCTCCTTCTTTGATTGTCTTACTCTTTAAGGACATCAGGGTCGATAGTTATTGCTTGTTCACTTGGTACAAAACCAAACTTTTGATACATTCCGTCAATGAGCTCTGCGTACTTGGCTAGCTGCTCGTCGACTTGTACTAGTTTAGGCTCTGCTTCGTTTACGATGTTTTGATTCTCAAACGCCATCCATACGCTGTGCTTTTCTTCGTCTGACATCTCAGCTACGTGTGGGTGGTTTCGTTCGATGTTATCAATCGTAGCCCGACATAGAGAAACCTGAGCTGACAGCTCTTTTTTTAGTTTCTGTAAATCAGTCTGGTGATTCTCAATTAAATCAATCGTAAATTCAGTAACGACATTTTTCCGTTCGATTACTGAGTCTTTAAAGTTCTCTTCGTTCAGTTCTTTCAGCTCGAAATCATCGAGGTTTAGTTTATCTGACATTTTGTTGAATTACATCTTGTAGTGGCTGCGCCGGTCCTGGCTGACGTAATTGAGCTGGCCTTTGTGCTCCCCCGCCTGCTAGTGCCGCCTCTTGTTCTTGTCGTGCTTGGTCTTGTGCAGCTCGCGCTGTGTTAGAAACAATTACTTCATCAAGAGTTCCCAGATATTGTAACATGGTGTCTACTTGGTCATTATCCATGTCTTCCTCGTGATCAAGGATGTAGTCTACGAAGCGTTGCTTGTAGGCTGCGTTAGCCATTCGGTTCGGTCGGATGTTCTTGCCATCAAGGATAGATTCAATATCTCGCTCTGCCTCAGTCATAATCTTAGAGTTGCCATACCGGTCGATATCCAATAGCTGACGAATAGTATCTGGGTCTTCGCCTGCGATTGCTCCGAGTCGCTCAACAATAACCTTTTGGTTCACTAGTCCTTGTTGTCCCAGTAGAGCTGAGTAGAACGCTCCAGCTGAACGCTTACGGTTGTCTGACAGTGCCAGCTCTGAATTAGATTGCTCAGTCATAACAGCAAACTCGTCATTCTTCCTAAAAATGTCTCGACGGGAGATATCCTTCACTTCAATTCCTTCTGGACCAATGATGTCTACGGCAATCTTCTTACTCAAGTGCTCTCGTACGCCGTGCTCAAACAGAACAGCAAAGCGCTTGTACCCAAATGAGTACGACTTGTTGAATAGCCCGAAGCGGTCAGCCACGTTTTGTTGGTTCCCTTCATAAATAGTCGCTCGTCCGTCTGTGTCCTCTACCCCTTTAGCTCCGGCTGTGACACCTGATGCTGAGGCTTTGATACTCTCAAGCGTTGCAAACACTTTGAGAGGTGTCTCAATAGATGGTGTCTCCTGAATCTTAATCGCGTTAGCGGCCATACCTTGAGCAGACTTAATGTATCCGTCCTTACGATACTTTAGCTCAGCTAGGTTGCTGACCGCTGATGTGTCCACTACGCGCATCGGGCGGTTCACTCGCTCAGCGTTATCAAGCATCTGGTTGATAGACACTGACTGCGCCATAATAAGCTCGCGCACGTAGTCACACGGAGATGGTGTCCAAAACTCAGTCAAGTCAGGGATGGCAGCAAACGTCCAAAATGGCCACAGCTCGCTTTCAAACAGTTCCTTTAGAGGCTCTACCCGAATAGCTTTGCCACCACTCTCAGTTAACAGTAGGTAATACCGTTCACCCTCATACGTGGTGTACCACTCCCAAAATACAAACTTGTCCTTGTTGGACATGTTCTTTTCGCTAATCTTATGTTCATTAGCATATGTCCGGTTGTTCTTATTGTTCTTTTCGTGACTAGACTCATCAGCGTTACCACTCCCAGCCGCCAATTCCTTCACCACCGTCTGGATATAGGCACTGTCCTTCTTCATGTCGTTAATGTCCTTAACTACACCATAGCGTCCCATGTATCGCCCACGCTCTAAGTCAATCCCGCCAGCATCCGGATCAATCAAAAAGTCATACACATCGACGTTATCGAGGTGCGGCTGGTAGCCAGCTTTATCTGAACTAGCGGCGTAAGCATAAATAGCTCGTCCGTAAATAATACACTGCTTCTTGCCAGCAATATCCTTGATGTCCCAGTAGTTCCGATTAGTATCAAAGTCCTTGAGAGCGTTGAGCCGATCGACTCGCGGCCCTTGCGCCTCTTTACGCTTCATAAACTTAAACGTCAATGGAGAATCAATCTTGCTCAACAAAGTGTGCACGTGCTCTTGCATCTGTCCTAGGTCTACGTTTGCTCGTGACTCTTCGGTTTTAACCTTCTTGCCGTAGTAAAGGTTCTCATTCTTCTGCCAAGACGCAACTCGTCCTTGCTTATATCGCCGTGCGTGCAGGATTTCTTGCAATGCTTGTACGACAATCTTGTCTCGCTTCTCTTTTTTAATAATTTTTGCCATAAGTGGGACCCGCCACTGAACAAATTGATTTAATACCTGTAAATTATACCACGACTAGATACCGATATCGTCAAACAGTGGGGGTTCCACCTCTATTTCCTCGTATTGTTCGGTAAATCGCGCCTGTTTACGCATCTGCCATCCGATAGTTGCAGCCAGAAGTAAATCGAAATGTCTGGTAGCCATACCAATCTTACTATCGGTCATATCCATAGTCGTATAGCCCCGCATTTCCTTCAACAAGTTCTTGTCGTATATCTTAATCTTGCCGTCGTTGTAGGCTTTACGGAACTCGAAGAACATTAAAGGCTTACTCTTACGCGTAGTGTGCCAGCCGAGCTTCTCAGTTCGCTTAATCGTGCGACTGCCCTCGTTCACCTGAGTATAGATATTGTTGTACCCGCGCATAGCAGCTAAGGTAGCGTGCCCGGTGTTGTTGGCTTCTGGCCCGATAATACATTTACCGTACTCGTTGCCGATACGAACCAGCTCGTTACCAAACAAGTCGGGTGGGATGCGGTTATTAAAGTAGGTAGCAATTAGCACAGCTACGTCGTCGTCAAATGTCCCAAAGTCATATAGGGCTAGCGTGTTCGCGTCGCGACCTATCCCTTCGCTCGTATCAGCCCCAATACCGTACTTGTGGTGTGGCTGGTATTTACCCCAGTACTTTACCCCAGCGCTTTCCTCGTGGGGCTGGGTAGCAGCAGCAATGTCCCGATCAACAAATATACGATCAAAAAAGGCTGTATCGGCCCGGGACGGGTCGCACATATACTCGCCATAGAAATCCTCGGCATCGGACTTTATACTCTCTATCTTAGCTTTGTTGTAGCGCTCAGGCCACGTTGGTTCACCATCCTCATCCATGATAGCGATTTTATCAACCACGATGTCCGACTTGTTTAAAAACCACTGGATGACCCCTTCATCCGAAATATAGTTCCCGTTGCACATATAGTTCCCGTCAGCCGACAAAGAACTAATCGCCTCATCGATCCGAAAGATAGTCGCCTCGGTAGTGGTCAAAGATCCAATCGACTCCCGGTCTTCCACGTCGTCAAAGATAATCCAGTCAGGCCGGTTAGCATCCTGAATGTGCCCACGCTGGGTCTGCCCAATCGTACCAGCCAACAGCTTACGCCCGTCGCGGGTGGTAAAACTACCCATCGTCTCCTCGCGCTTCTTGGCATCATCCTTTACAAAGATGTCGCCGTATATCGCACGCATCTCAACGCACATGTTAAACACGTCCGTTACGATCTGCTTGGCGTTACCGAGGTTTCTGGTCAAAACCTTAATGTACTTACGTGACATATCGCGGTCGTTCAATATAACAAAGGCGATAAACAACTTAGTGAACGATGTCTTAGCGCACCCGCGAAATCCTAAGTTAAGATACTTGCTACGCCCGTAGTAGCTATCGATCATATGATCAATAAACTGATCGTGAAATTTGGCTTCCGGTGACTTGAAGTACCGGTTAAACATAAACTTACTAAATATTTCAAACTTCCAGTGTATGTAGCGCGTCGTGTCTTGGTCGCTGGAAAACGAAAAAAGCGAGTACATATCCTCGCGGGTCCCAGTCTGGAGTATATTGACGGCCATAGCCATCAGCTTGTCGTCGTATTTCCCTTTAGGAAAGGGGTTGTGTACTTCGTCTTTCATCTATGTATTGTAGCATGGGGGTGCTGTGCTTTGCCCTATAACCTAGATGAGAGCGACTCACCTCCACCATAGCTTTTCAGGGACTACAGTCTTCGGTTACAGGGCGGAACACACCATCTATACATTAAGGACTAAGGTGAGAGTTTGAGGTAAGGATTTGCCGAGATGTTTTTATTTGCTGTACAACAAACTTGATAACACTGTTCTAGAACGGGGTCGAAACCCCCTAGACATCTACTCGTATAGTCAGCCTTACATAGTAAAGGTTAAGCTTCTGCTGTTCTTTACAGCCACTCAAACCCTCGCTTTAATTCTCAATGTACTGTGATGACAGGCTAAATGGACGGTATCACTTTTCTGGGAGCTACCCATCGCTTGGCACCTTGTATACAAGTGTGTGACATACCGTTAGGTCGAAACCAACCGTCCATTTAACCAACCATCTTGTACTGTGTAAGGGGCAGGTGGGGAAAAGTACTTTTCGTGCGGCTAATACGTCTATTAGTTAGATTATAACCTCCTAAGTGATAACACGTTCCCCCATCTACCTCTTACAAATATATGTTTTCTAACGTTTTTCCGTATACGTTTAGTTTTATTTGTTCTTCGTTGGTTAATTTAGTGCCGTTTATTTGTTTTACTAATAACTCTGTTACAACTTCTGCCATTTCTGTTAAAGAACTATTAAAAGACAAGTCTGCTGGTATTAATTTTGTTGTAAGCGTTTGCTTGTTTATCTTTATTTTGTCCACACTTTCATACTACCACTAACCCTCTTTATTACAATGGGAGTTGTCCACAGTTATTGTTCATACACGTCCAAATCTATTCTCATAATCGTCTCCAACCAACACTCGACCTGACCATCGCCCGACTCGCTTGTCACACTCTGTACAGGTAATCTCGCTAATCCCGTCGTAGCGTTCAGGGTGGGGGTAGCCGTATTCTATTAGCAGCATTTTACTTTCTGGGCAAGGGCAGTTTAGTTGTTCTTTCATATCCTCTCACTATACACCTCTGGGGGAGTATTGGTAGTTAGGTTGTCCCCATATAACTTATAAGTTATATCTAAAAGACCAGATACCAGACTTCCTCAAACTTCTTATACCAGCCGTGATCTGACACATCTCCTTTGTATCTTCTTAGCTTTCGGTTGGCTTGCTTGCGATAATATTTTGCACTATGCCCGTTGCCGTAGTGGAACCACGTCTTGTACTTGATTCCTAACTCGTTGACTCGATAATCTTTTCGGGGGTAATACCTTCGGTGTAGACGTCTTGCTTTTCCATAGATCATTGTGAACTACCACAAGTGTCTTAATCGTTTGCTCTTGGTAGTTACATATTACCTATAATTATAGCACTATTTGCTTGTGTCTCTTATACCCCCGTTCCTTCTTTATTATACGTCCGACGTACTGATTGCTAATCCGGTACATTTTGGCTATCTTACTTTGCGTCAAGCCAACATCTGCCAGCTCTCTAATATGTGCGTTGCGCCCTTCCATAAATTTCATAGTAATAGCTTTCTCTGATTCTTTGTGTATGTCTATACTAGCTGGAATAAGTTTGGAACCTGTCCCAAAAAAGGCTTTCTTCTTGGTCATCTTCAAATCAATTGGTGGGACTAGACCCTCATCAATAGCTTTTATCACCCTATGATAGTTCATGGTACTTAGATTATTTTCTCTACACCATTCCTCTAGCACACGTTTATCCTCTTCTGGGAGTTCTGCCATAGCCACTTCCGGTACATCTCTAAGTACTATAACTTGACCTGATGAGGCTGTAAGCTTTTGGGTATTATTCTTAATGAGCAAGTCTGTGATCCTTTGGATAATCGCGGCGCGTTGTTTAGCGATTTCCTTTATCTCATACATTAAAAAAGAGGCGCGAGCCACCAATAAGTCAAAATCCTCTAAGGAATCTTCGTTTTTTTTATTCATTTGGTAGATTTATATTTTATAATCTGTCTTATAGCCCCTTTAACCCTCCAAATCCGACAGGTTTAGTGGGGGATATGGGTTAAAGTAACTATAAGATATAGGGTCGGTACGCCATATCGCTTGCAGGCTTGCAAGCAATCTGGCGTTACCCTCTAATCTTATAGCAACCTTACTCAAAAGTCAAGAGCTTTTTATATATTGCGCGATGCCTTAGCGCGTTTGTCAAATTACCTTTTCAAAAATTGGGAATATTTTGGCGCAGGGATATAGTATCTAGCCGCCAGAAAATAAAAAGAACACCCCCCCCACCCCCGTTGCGAGGTGCGCGGCGTGGCGTGTTTATACAGTAACTGAGTATAATAAGCATTATACCCAGTTGTATAACATGCACATAGCGTTAAAAACAAGGCTACATTGCGCATGTAGCCGTGTATTGTGTGTATGTCAATAGATGTTACTCGCTTGCTTGATCCTCGATGGTGTAGACAGGCGTGTCACCTTGTGGTGTAGTGCCTAGCGCATCGCGCATCGTAGCTTGGAGCGCTTGTACTGTGTTGTCTGATACTAGCGCCACGTGCACCGTATTAAGCGCCATTTGCTTGGAAAACGTAGCCTTGCCCACAGTCTCAGCTATAAACGTAGTAGTCTTATTGCGCAGCGCGCGCATCGTAGGGCCTTCATCATCTGTTATATCCAGGTCCTTTTGTAGGTTTTCTTCAGCCTTTGCCAGCATCTTCTCATGTTTAGTAGCTTGTGCGATGATGCGATTCTCCTTCTGGCTGATTTTCTCACTAATCAACGGGACTAGCCGGCGATGCGCATGGCTTTGAGCATACGACAAAGTATATCCAGCGCGCACAGCACTTTGCACAGCGTTACTATAGGTATCGCTTGAGGGGCTGGTGTAGTTTTTGATAAAGTCGAGCTGCATTGGTTTGAGCCGTCGACGCTTTGAGTCTTGCATTTTTGCCATAGTTCCCATCATTATACATCATATCAAGCGCTTACAATCGAACACAGCGCGCCACTTTCAACCAGTTGCCGGCTTTTGTGCAGCTTTTGCATTGTCCACAGTTATACAGATTACCTATTGACACGCGTAACACATGCTGTATATTTACCTTATAGCCAGTAACAAAGCTATTCAATATATATGATTCATTACATCAACAACAAACCACACAAGAACATCCGACTACAAAAAGCCAAGCGCCATGCAATGGCAGGCTACCGGCATGACCAGCGGGTCTACTGGCTCAAAGGCGTAGCGATCTTTGCAGCGATCACAGTAGTATGTACATTAGTAGCACTAGCAATCACCGCATAACATGCAAACAAAAACATACACCGTATACAAATACGACGAATTAACAAAAGAACAGCAGCAGAAAGCATTGGATAACTATCGAGATACAAATGTAAACTTCGATGACTGGGACTCGTGGGTATTAGATGACAGAATCGCCAAACTAGAAGCGTACGGATTTCAAGATCCCAAAATCCTATATTCAGGCTTTTGTAGTCAAGGTGACGGCGCGTGCTTCACCGCAGAATTAGACAATGGCGGACTGCTGGAGTTTATAAAAAAAGATAAAACACTAAAAAAGTACAAAACATTAGTCAAAGCTATAAACAATTGTGATATCTACGTGAACATTAGAATTACTCACAATGATAGGTACATGCACGCTTATAGCACAACAATAGAAGACTATACAGAAATGCAAAGCAATGAGGAACTTGAGGGGAAATTACTAGAAGAGTATACAGCGTGGTATGAATCATTTTTTGATCGTGACTCACAAAATGGCCGTATTGGCTGGTATATCGAAGAGTGCAACGATATCTATAGAAACCTAGAGACAGAACACGAGTATCAAACAAACGACTGCGCTGTTATTGAGTCATTACAAGCCAACGACTACGACTTTACTATTGACGGCAAAATCGACTAAAACGCCACTACATAGCCCACACAATCCAGTATTGTGTCGGCCATTGTGGGAACGTCCCGCCAGCACATTGACAACCTAGCAGCAAACAAAACGCGACCCCTTACACGGCGACCCGCGCGGTGTTTGCATTACTTACATATAAACTAAAGAAAAATGATTAAGACAATTAACGTATACGATTTTAGGCAAGCGTTTAGAAATTATGAGGACAGACGCGACACGTTTAGCTACGGCGCCCTTGAATCAATTTTCGACTACCTAGAAGACACAGAAGACGAAACCAACCCGACAGAGTTAGACGTTATATCAGTATGTTGTGATTTCACAGAATACGACAACGCATGGGACGCAATGATGCAATACCAACCAGAAGATATGCCTGTTGAGGGTGTTGAGGGTGATGACTTGCTAGAAATAGCAGAAAAAAATGAGCAAGCTGCACTTGAATGGTTACAGGAACGTACCACAGTGTTAGACGTTGAAAACATCAACCTAGAAGCGCCACTAATGGCGCCAATGCTTACAAGTATCGTAATCGCTAACTTCTAGTATGACTAAAAAACACTACGAAGCTATAGCAGCCATTCTAAAAAGCTACGACATGTACACTGAGGAGGAGATGTACACCGCGCAAAGTATAGCGCGTGGACTCGCGGATTATTTTGCAACCGATAACAAGAATTTCAACCGTCGAATGTTCCTCACAGCCTGTGGGATACCCAACTACAGTTTAGACCTAGAGGAATAGAGTTAAGCAGAACCACCCACGCGAGACGTGAAGTGAGTCAGAGAACCACCAACTAACATTGGTGGTTTTTTGTTTGTCAAAATCACCAGCCCGGGGACTAAAGGAACTACACAGGTGAGTCATAACCCTATACTCACAGCAGAAACCATTTTTATACAATAAAAACTGAGACGGGAGTCGGACATTGCTTTACAGATCACGACTGGGGATAACGCACTAGTGTAAACAGCTAAAAGGTGTATAGTAAACTTATGACAACATTAAAAAAAGGCTACCTGATAAAAAACCAAGATGGAGAAACTCAGAAAATTCTCGAAGTATGCGGAGAAATATTGTTTATTTCTTATTACGGCGACAAGAATAAATATGGCTTCACCTCCGATGAACCTCGTCTAAAAGACTTGGGCTACACCTGGGACACACCAGCGTGGAAGCCTGCACTTTGGGAGACGTACTGGTATATTGATGGACTAGGTCAAATTGTCTCGTCTATTTGGCAAAACCACCAATGCGACCATGCTCGCATAGACCTGCTAGGAACTTACCAGACCAAAGAACTAGCCAAGGCAGCGTTATTAGAAATCAGACGTAAGCTGGGGAAGTAACCGCTAACTTATGGTAAACCGCAGTAACAATAATAACTTATAACACCTATGACACAACTAACAGACAAGATGGACTGGAGAAGTGCCCTTATCGAAGTTGGTGCAGAAATAACAACCCACCAAGACGCTGATGCTTTTCTACAGTCGTTTACTTTTAATGAAGCTCAATTACTAGCTTTTTTAGAACTAGTCAAAGCCGAAGCAGTGGTGGCGGGGGATTGGGAGGCTGAGATAGAAAAATACAAAGAGCCGACAGAATTGAATGGAACAGTTTACTATCAACTACCTATAAACAAACTTACTCACCTTCTCACCGCCGAACGTGAAGCAGGGGCTAGGGAAGCTGCAGTAGAAAAATACCAAGCAATCAGTACGATAATGAACAACTTATTATCCAGTGATGTGACTAAAATTGCTAGAGACATTTATAATTATCGGGACAGAGCTGATAGCCAGCTTGAGGTTCTAACCCCACCCACTAAATAACTATGACAGCAAAAGTAACCCTAGTCGTCCTATGTACCCTGCACAACTACATGATAAGTAATTGTGTACCGCTAGAGCTATTACCAATGGAAGTAATGACGTGTGAGTTATGAACAAAAAAGAGTGGAAGGAAGTCACAGAAATACGAATTAGAATACAAGAAGAAAACTTTAGTTGGTCATTTCCGATTAAATGTCCAAGGTGGCTATTTAACATTTTAAGTAAATTAGAACTATGAAACCCCACCTGGGGATAAAGCCGTTGACGCCAATTACTAGATAAGTTACATTAAGAACGTATGGAAAACGAAATACAAAAATACGGGGACATGGTGCGCCAAGCGCCAGTCAAGCGGCAAATCCGCAAAGACTGGCAAGCCGGGCGCGCCGTACAAATGGCCAAGCAATACTTCGACGAGGGCATGTCCATGCAGTCGATCGGGGATGAGCACAGCCTGTCTAGGCAACGTGTCCATAACATTATAAATAGTTTAAAGAAATAGTATGTTCAATAAAGATTTAAAGCAGCGGATGAGTATGTTGGAGTTTCAGTTTGGGTCTGTCCTGAGGGCAACGACTGAATTGATGGAAGCCTTAGAAGAAGCGGAAGAGGAAGATGAACGAGTCGACCTGCGCATCTCGCCTCGCACCGGGAAGCCAGTGCGCGAGTATCTAAAGCGCAAAGCCTAGTCCAAACGCACTTATCAACACCTCGCCCAGCGCGAGGTGTTTTGTGTGTGGTAAACTTCCAGTATGCAATCGAATAGTCCAAGTAACCACATGATTGACTTCATGCACCGCCGAGGCATCACTGACGAAGTGATTGCCCTTTTTAATATTAGTATCTACGACCACCCGCAGATTGGTGAGTGCATCAAGATACCTTACAGCGACGAGCATAGCAAGTACCGACGTGATCCAATGTCAGACATGAAGCCTAAGTACCTGTATGACGCCGGTGGCAAGGTGACGTTGTATGGGGCCGATGTGCTACTCGAAGGGCAGCCAGCGACAGCGCAGCCGCTACTGAAGCAATCAGTAGTCATCACAGAAGGAGAACTCGACACCCTTGTCTGCTGGTCAGCGAACATTCCAGCCGTGTCATCTACTGGTGGAGCGATGAGCTTCCAGGAAGAGTGGGCTGTTACCCTCGCACCCTACGATGTATACCTCTGCTTCGACAACGACGCAGCCGGGGCTGAGGGCATGGTCAAGGTCCTGAAGTACATCCCAGACGCCAAGGTCATCCTGTTCCCTAACATCACCGGCGTCAAGGACGTGTCGGACTACGTAGCGCTAGGCAAGGACTTCCGAGCGCTCATGCAGTCAGCTAAGAGCTACGCATCAATCGAGGAGGTGATAGCAGACAAGCAGTCGCGTGACGCTGTTATGCTGCCGACCATCTTTCACGAGAAGTACATCGAAAAGGCACAGGAGGCACACCAGCGCGCGAATCGACCCGTGCCCACGTCTGACAAGACTGACGCCGTACTACGCGCGAAGGACTACCCGATGGACAATATCATCAAGTTCGGCAACGACAGGAAGGCTAGGTGTCTGTGGCACAGCGAGGATTCAGGAAGCCTACATTACTACAATAAGACCAACAGCTCTTATTGTTTCGGACAATGCGGCAAATCTTATGACAGCATTGATGCTTACATGCACGTACACAACATGGGTTTTGTAGAGGCTGTAAAGGAACTAAATAAATTAGTATGATTAAATCCTGCCAACTATGCACTAAGGAGTTTAAATCATTTCCTAGCCGGAACAGGATTTACTGTGGTAAGACCTGTAGCAATAGGGATAAAGAAGGGACTTTTGAAGTGGGTCACGAGTGGCTACCAAGGCCTCTAGTGGAGAAGAGGAAGCACAGCGCGGGTTATGTTGAGATATATACACCCTACCACCCATTCAGGAGTGTACGCAACTCGGTCTTAGAGCACCGCCTGGTTATGGAGGAGATTTTGGGTAGGTACCTGACAAAAAAAGAAGTGGTACACCACAAGAATGAGATTAAAGATGACAACAGGATAGAAAACCTGGAGTTGTTCTCCTGCCAATCGGATCACATCAAGTACGGGCATAATAAAGCTATTATATGACGCGCGACGAACTACACGAGCAGCTCGGTCAGCTGCTCTACATCGAAGACAAAGGTATTGTTGATGTGGTGTGTGCCTCGATTATTGCCAACAGCATGAAGCTAGGCGACCCAGTGTGGCTGACTCTCATCGGTCCTTCATCTGGCGGGAAGAGTCAAATCATCCGTCCCTTTGCTGCTGCCACTAAAATCATCACCCGTATCGACGACATGACACCCAACACGCTTATGTCGGGTACCCTTGGTGCGGAGAACTCATTGCTCGGGAGGATTGGCGCGCACGGTATCATCTCCATGGATGACTTGACTGTGTTGTTTAGCAAGAACGCCGAGGCGCGAGGTGAGATTCTATCCCAGTTCCGTATGCTGTACGACGGGCGCTTTGCCAAGAGCTCAGGTAACAGGAAGGAGGAGATGGTATGGGAGGGCTATCTAGGTATGATCAGTGGCTCTACCCCTAGTATTTATCGCTACTTCGCAGAGGTAGCAGACATGGGTGAACGGTTTATTAACTACCGGATGAAACCCTTTGACAAGCACAAGGCCGTAGCCTTCATCAGTAACAACAACCTAACCTCAAAGGACCTGGATGCTCGAATAGCCGTCATCCTAGAGGAGTTTCTGGCTGAACGGTTGCAGGACGACAAGCAGTACTGTGAGCTGTCCGATGAGGTAAAGGCAGTCATTGCCAACATCAGTGAACACTCGACCCTCATGCGTACCTCTGTCCACGTTGACGAGCGCTCTGGCTTTGTTGATGAGTTCCCGGAGCCAGAGATGCCGTTCCGTGTGATGAAACAGCTGACCAAGATAGCCGAGGCGCTACAGGTAGTGAACCGAGGACCGCTAACAAAGGAGCTGATTGCCACACTAGAGTGGACTGGCTGGAGCCTAGCTAACGACAAGCGCCGGGCGTATATGCGTCACCTAGTCGGGCTAGAGGACAGCGGTAAGCCCCTAACGAGTCGCAACATCAGTGCCTGCACGGGGCTAGAGACGAGTATCGTTAAGAAAGGGTTAGACCACTTGCAGGCCTTGGACGTTATCCGACTCAAGGATGAAGATGCAGCCGGGCAGAAGCGCTGGTACATCCACAACAAGGAGATAGCCAAAGTGGTGCGGCGCTTAGACCCACCCGATTATGACCAGTTAAAACTAATTGATGACGTATGATCTACTCTAAAAAAGAAACAGACGACAACTGGGCGTTCATGCAGGCTGGCGACGACAACAATGTGTACTTCGAGGATGGCACTAAAGAGCGCCTAACCAGAGGGCATTACATGATAGACTTCGGTAGTCAGTACAAGGGCACCACCTTGGACAACCTGGACGACGAGTGGTGGCTCAAGATGCTAGGCGAGAAGAACGACTGGTTCATTAACAAGTGTTTGAGTTTATGAAGGCAATTAGAGTTGGTAACATTCTTATAACACCCCACGCCAAGAGCCGCATTGACGAGCGCATTGGTATATCTGATAGAAAGTTGGGTAAATTTGTGCGCAAGGCTTTGGAGCGACCCGATTCAGACTCACCTAAACTGAATCGCAAGGTGTACAACACGCAGATGCACCATAAACCTCAGTCAGTTGAGAGAGACGGAAAAAGAATCATTAAAGAATTGATGGGATTTATCTTCATCTTTTGTATGAAAACAAGAGAAGACGGTCGTACAGAATTCCACTTAATAACAGTTTTATGAGCTACCCACAAATTAACGAAGATGACATGACAGCTAAGGAGTTGGCTGACATGCACATGAATGAAGAATTATGGACAAATTACGGCCATCCAGAAAATGTGTATTAAATGTGCTAGTATTGTCACATGACAAATCATTCAGCTGGAGGACTCTCTAAAAAAGAAAAATTCTTTACCTTGTTTAACAACGCTAGGTGCAGAGTGACAGATCCTACAAACCCTAACTACCCTCGCTATGGCGCTAGGGGTATTAAGTTTTTGTGGACTAATTATTTAGACTTTAAAAAAGACATGTGCGATTCTTATGTTCGACACCAAGAAGAAAACGGTCCGAACAACACAACTTTAGAGAGAATAGATAACGACGGTCCCTACTCTAAAGAGAACTGTAGGTGGGCGACGTGGGCTGAGCAAGCTAAAAATCGCCGCACAAGCAGATATTTGACGTATAAGGGCGAAACAATGATAATCGCTGATTGGGCAAGGAGACTAAATACAAGTCGTCAAACCATAAGGAACCGAGTCGAGTCTGGTTGGGAAATAGAAGATATTATCAATACTTCAATAAGTTATGCCAATAGAAAAAGTCCTAAAACTTAGACCCCACCAACAAAGATTTATGGAGGAAAATCCAAACAAGGCTTTTCTTATGTGGGAATGTCGAACGGGTAAATCATTGCCAGGAAAGTTATGGAGCGAACACCCTATAAGGAATCGAAGTGTTGTGGTAGTTTGTCTTAAAAGCAATAAAACTGAGTGGGAGGAGTTGTGCCCAGACGCTAAGGTCTACTCTAAAGAGGAATTTAAGAAACATATAAAGTATATTACCTCAACGAAACCTTCAGCTATTGTTGTGGATGAGGCTCACAACTTTGCTGCCCCTCTTTTCATCGCTAAAAAGCGTAGTGCTTTAGCTGAATCTTTTTATAGTCTGGTAAAAAAGTTCCCTGAGATGCATATACTGCTACTAACAGCCACCCCTTTAACTAACGACCCGGCGTCGCTACACACACTACTCACCTATCTAGGTAAGTACAGCGAATGGAAGAACTACCAGTCACGCTTTTATAATTTAGAATACAAACCCTTCCTACCTCGCCCTGCGTGGTTCCCTAAAGATGGATGGAGAGGAGAAGCGAACAAAATACTAATTGAACATGCTAACATTGTTTCATTAGCTGATTGTGTAGATTTCCTGCCCCCGGTTACACACGAGGTAATAGTTATTAAGACAGGTAAGCGCCCCTATGAGGAGGATGAGGAGTACCACTGGACCAAGGACCACCTACATGAGCAGAGCAAGAAGCTACCAGAGATACGGCAGATTGGTAACGGGTTTCGTAAGGTGATCCTCGTGTGTCACTACACTGAGCAGATCGATGCGCTAGCGAAGCAATTAAAGAAGGACCGGCCAGTATTTATACTTGACGGCAGGACCAAGGACGCAGCTAAGGTGAAGCGCGAGGCGCAGGGGGCCTCTGACTGCTACCTAATTGTGCAGGCCAAAATGGGTTTGGGCTGGGACGGCTATATGTTTAGTTGTATGGTGTTTGTCTCATCTGCCCACCGCCAGATAGACTACACGCAGATGCTGGGGCGCTTAACGTCTGTCGACCATGGCAAGCCGATGCTGTACTTTCACCTGATTGGTGGTAAATGGGACAAACTCATCCATGATACACTGGTGGCAGGAGAAGACTTTAACCCCCATCGACATGCAAACCAGAATAGTTAATCAGTGGACAGAAGGTAATGAATTTTTCTTATTAGGAATAATGTTTCATAGTTGTGATTTATGCTCAGGCTTTGAATTTTTCTTTTTTGGAATAGGATTCGGTTTTCGAGTTGGGCTATGACACTACCAGAACTACCACGCAAGAATAAGCGTATCGAAGCCAAGGTGGACAGCCTGGTGGCAGCAAAGCTGGTTAAGCTACATGCGCATCGCAACTGGGCACTAGAGGTAAAGATTAAAGGTGGCAGGCTCAAACAGCATCAGATTGTTGCCTTGAAGCAAGTTGAGAATGGTATATTTAAGCCGTACAAGATACCTGACATGGGTCAAAAGAATCCGTTTGACTTCTTTTACCTTGGAGACGCCGACGCGATAGTCTGTGTTGCCGAAGGGCGAAGCGTGACGTGCGAGGTGAATAGTGGAGTGATAAAATACGAGTTTAAGATATAACAAAAGGCCACCTGATAGGTGGCCTTTTGTTATATCTCTATACCTTAGTTAAAGGGTACGTCTTCTTTTGGTGCCTCTTCTTCGTCTCCGACTCCAAGTGCCTTCATGTCTTTCGCCTCTAGTTCCTTCACTGTCGGGTTGCCTGCATTTTCTGGAAGTGTGCCTGATGTGAAAGTAAAGATTTTAGCGGGATGGTTTCCTTTTTCTTTTGGTTCTCGCAGTTCAGTCAGCTCAACTGACAGCAAGTCACCAATCTTTACTTCGTTGGTTGAACGAACAGCAAAGTACGGGTCACGTTTGATAGCTACATTCTTGAGTGTTCCGTCAGCCAGTTCTAGTGTGAACCCTCGCTGGTGTTTAAACTTCCCTTCTGCTGCTCGGTAGTACGCATCTTTTAGGATACCTTGGAACTTATCACCAACCTTTTCGAATGTTGCGAAGCCGTTGCCCCAAGCAGCATCCATCGGTCGAGTAAGTTCTTGTGTTTCGAATTTTGAGAAATCGTTTGTCATGTATTGTTTATTTATTGTGCGTATCCCGCACCTGTGGATAGTATAGCACCTGTTGGGAGGTCAGCATGTTACTATCAACAGATGAGAATAATCAACGTAGAGCAGGGGACTGAGCAGTGGCTAAAGATGCGAATTGGCATGATTACCGGTACTCGATTGAAAGGTGTAATGGGTAGTAAAGTGGTGCAAAAGACGCTAATGAATGAGCTTATAGCAGAACAGATGACAGGTTTACCAAAACAAATCTTTGTAAATGCCGCGATGAAGTGGGGGACAGACAATGAAGAGTTTGCGGTCTGGGCTTACGAGCATAAGTACAAGCGCACTACACAGGAGGTAGGGTTCTGCATCAGTGATGAATTTCCTTATTTAGGTCTATCTCCGGACCGGCTTATTATGACCAGCAACAAGTATCGACGAGCGGTTGAAGTTAAGGCGCCTATGACAGAAACCGTGGTAAAGTATATATTAGATGGAGGTATTCCCCCGGAGTACAAATGGCAAGTCGTTAATTACTTTTTAGTGTGCGAAGACCTTACTCACTTAGACTTTGTAATCTACGACCCTAGGATCCGCGACGTAGAACGGAAGCTAACCAAGATTGAAGTGACGAGGAAGGATGTGGCCTCAGACATAGCCGCAGCCAAGGAGCGCTTAGTAGAATTTAGAATTAACTGGGAGGAAAAGTTAAAACAATTAGGACTATGATAATCGGAATCGTCGGATTTAAGCAAGTAGGCAAGAGTACTGCCGCCAAGTATTTAGAAGACAAGTACGGCTTTGCCCGTCACAACTTTAAAGACGCACTGGTGCAGGAGCTAAAAGATAACTTTCCTGATTTGCTGAAAGAAATTGCTTACACTAGAGACTGGGACAACGGAATGGAAAGCGCAATCGAAGACTTGTTTATAAAGAAGCCACCCCTCATGCGTGCCTTAATGATTAACTACGGGACAGAGGTAAGGCGTAAAGATAATCCGCATTACTGGACAGGGCAATGGTCACAGGCTTTATGTCCTGAACTAGATACCGTAACCGATGACGTTCGTTTCTTAAATGAAGCCGAGGCAATAAAGATAGAAGGTGGCATCATCATCCGCCTCACCCGCCCCGACCTGCTCACTGGAGGCGACCACGTAAGCGAAACAGAGCAGTTAGAGATAGTAGCCGACCACACCATCGAGTGTGACCCTGGCGACCTTGTAAACTTGTACCGTCAGCTCGATGATATGGTCAGGTTTTAGGTAACGGTGCGGTCAACCAGATGTATGAAGAACCTGTGAATAACTCAAGAAACAACTAGCGGAGGTGGTATAGTTGTGGTATGTCCACATATAAAGACGAGATTGAAGCGTACGTCAAAGCAAACCCTGGCTTATTTACCCGCCAGCAAATAGCAAAACATTTCAATAAACCCTATGACCGAGTTAGAAAAATAGCTACTGAGCGCAATCTTAGTAGCTTTTTTGATAGTGGTATAATTATGAAGGAAAGCTCATTAACACAGGAGGCTGTAATGACTGAACCAACTCGGGCGGATGTCAACAGGCTCCGTCAAATATGTGAAGAACGCGGATTACCCTTCGAGAAGTGGGGCATCTGGTGGGACAAGACCAAAGATTCTTCCATCGCTTTCTATAACAAGGAAGCGAAGGAAATCGAGGAAAAGTCCCAAGAAGAATTCTTGAAACGAATATCTAAAGCTGCACCTCGCATAAAGAAATCGCCTGTACCGACAAAGACACTGGCGATTGCAGCGAGCTTCGATGTACATATCGGCAAACATTGTGAACTGATACGTACTGGTCGCGAATATACGCCTGACATGGCCGTTAAGCAAGTCCTTGAAGGGCAAGCTGCATTGTTTGGACTCACTAAGCCGTTTGGTGTCACTGACATCTTGCTGCCAATGGGCAACGACGTTGTACACGTTGACGCTAACAACTCCAAGACTACTGGTGGCACACCACAAGACGTATACGGGTCTATCGAATCACAGATGCTACTGGCAACTGAGATGTATATCCGTTCTATCGAAGGGTTTGCCGTCAATCACAACGTCTGGCTGTGTCACGTACACAGTAACCACGATCGGGTAGCTGGCTGGAGCGTTAGCCAGATGGTCGCTCGATACTTCCACAACCACCCACGAGTACATGCGGCTATTCCATCTATTGGACAGCATCACCGCAAGTACTTTGTGTTTGGTGACAGTCTTATCATGTTCCATCATGGTGAGGCGAAAGAAGAAAAGCTGCTCGGCGTAATAAAGGCAGAGGCAGGATTTGCCCTTGCTCAAACCAACCGAGTGTACGTCTACCAAGGTCACACGCATCACAAAACACTGAGTAAGCGTGGCTTAAATACCGAAATGGGTGTAGAAAAAGACCACTCATCTATGACGGTAATCAAGGCGGGTAATGGTGCAGTTAATCAAATGTATGTGGAGACTGTACGCTCTCCATCCCCAGCAGATGATTGGCACAGTCAGAAACTGTTTCTTAACATGCCCGCTGTAGAAATGTTCATTCACAGCGACAAAGCCCAGTTTGCAAGGTTTACACACTGGATGTAAAACTTAAACCCCCCTCTTTGGAGGGGGGTCTTTATTTGTTTCTGATAATGGGGTATACTAGAGGGTATATGAAATGGAAACAAATACCACAAGTAGGAGGAAACTATGAATGTAATACAAACGGGGAAATCCGTAGGGTTCTAGGAATTGTAAAGTTCGGTAAACAAACAAGAAAAGTAGGAGGAAACGTTTTAAAGCCTAAGACTAAAAAAAATGGTTATCTTGAAGTTAACTTAACTGTAAGCAACACATCTAAAAGCTTTTACGTTCACAGGTTGATAGCTGCGGCTTGGTTAGATATGACTACAAATAACTTGCAGGTAAACCATAAAGATGGTGACAAAAGTAACAACACAATTAGAAATCTTGAGGTTGTGACGCAGAGTCAAAACATGGTTCATGCGTATAAATTAGGTTTGATAAAACCTAGAAACTTTAAAGGTTCGAATCACCCAAACGCTAGAACTAACGAGGAAGAGGTTGTTAAAATAAGGCACGAACATACAAACCACCATAGTATAAAAAGATTGTTAATTGACTACCCGCATTTAACAAAACCTATTCTTACTAAGATAGTGTACCGCGAAAGCTGGAAGCATGTGATAGTGCTATAATTGTAAGTTCAATCTTAATTTACTTTTATGTTCATCGGCAACCGTATCAAAATCACCTCAGAAGAAACAACTAACTACGTGATACGGGACATACAGACCCAGGACCAGCTAGACAAGTACCGAGGGTTGGAGGGTTACGGTATAGAGGTGCTGCCAGTTATCCACAACAACATGGCAGAGTGTGAGTCTTGCTCCGCTTAGTAGTGTATAGTGTTAGTAACCCAGTAGTGGTGTGTTTAACAGGCGTATGATGTATTAAGTCACCGTATGGTGTGCTAACCTTTATCTCGACAAGGGAGCGCCTGTCAAGCACAGCACACGAGCTAGGAGTTCTTAAAACACAATAGAATCTACATCCGACGACAGTGTGGAAGCTGTCACTACCATAGGGTCACACATAACGTGTGGCCTTTTGGTTTTATCCCCAACTGATGAATTTATTATGAAGGTTGTCTGTTATAATTCAGTTAGAAGCCCTTTGACAAAGAAAGGAGACTACCATGAAGACCACAGTGTGTATATGGTGCGACGCCTTTGTTAAGGTGCAAGACACTTTCGACGACCTACAACACAAAGCAGTTTGCTCACAGTCATGTAAAGACGCTGAAACTCTGTTTAACCTGTGGATGTCGGATGAGGAAATCAACCGACGTGCTCATTACCGCTACCTGACAACAGGAGAGGACAGTGAATAAGATTGCCGTTAGTTGTCGGATAAACCGATGGACAGGCGGTGAAAACGAACTGTTTTGCTATCGTGTCCACGTAAACGCTAGACTCTGGGGCGGCCTCTGGCTCGCCCTAGAGGTACTCATCAACCTACTGTTTCGGGTGATACATTCTCAACGTGAGCATGTTCGTCTGAACTACCTACTGCAAAGGAGAAGGCATGGCCAAGCGAAAAAAGGAATGTGAGTGTCCTAAGTGTCATGAATTAAAACCCATGACAAGACACCACATTCTGCCCAAACGTATTTATGGTAGGAACCAAAACAAGCATATCTTTTTGCTTTGTCGGCGTTGCCATAATGCACTTGAGTTACGAATACCGCTGGGTCGTATCCCGAGACGTTTCTACTTCTCGATATTACTAACTTTCCTACTGGAGGAAACGTAATGAGATACCATGAATGGATACTACAACAGCTCAGAAAGGAGCGTGAAATGGAAACAGTAACCTGTGCCAACTGTGGGAAAGTACATCACGTAAGTGTGTCAGTCCCCAAGGCCGTCTGGAACGGTAAGGAGGCAGTAACCCACCAATACTGTGGGCAAAGCTGCTTGCAGGAGGACTATCTCAAAAAACTGGTGGTGCAACTCTATGGGTAGCCGTCGGTTCACAATCCACTCCTGCTTGATATGCGGGAAGAAAGAGTTCGAGGAGAACATGCTCGAATACAACGACCATATGTTTTGTGGCCTACGCTGCAAACTCAAACAGGAAAGGAAAGACGATGAGAATCTTAATCGCCCTGTGCCTCGCTCTGTGGGGTACTACGATAAAGGCTGAGGAGCCTAACACCATACGGGACAACTATCCCTTGGTGATTGATTCACCTTGCTCAGACAGCGAGTCTGGCCAGTCTGGTCGCTGTTATATGTTTGACCGTGGCGATGGCACTTTCTACACGGTCTTCACTCAACATGGTGAACCAGTCTTTGTTCGGCAGACACTCAAAGAGGGTGGCTACATCACCGTCTGGCGGTTTGGCGAAATCGAAGCCTGAACTACAGCCGCCCTTTCATTAGGGCGGTTTTCTTATGGTACAATATCCGCACAAGCCAGTAGACTATTGTAGTAGGTAAGCTGGCTCGGTAGTGTGTTGAGTCTGTACTACAGCACTACTTAAATACCCGTGGTTGCAACGAAGACCACCGCCCTCTGCAATAGAAATAGCGCAAGCGTCATACAGAACCCCTCGATAACGGCTACAACCGCGAGGGGTTTGATATTTAGTTCGTGCCAGTTATCCCCAGCAGTTGCAAAATACGCAACAACTACGTGCTATAGT
>Ga0208646_1000213_pt1 | contig 40323 bp, 40 predicted proteins | sample AntAceMetag02UK8_FD_184762 | JGI IMG/M metagenome (GOLD analysis project Ga0208646, IMG submission 184762) | Saline lake microbial communities from Ace Lake, Antarctica - Antarctic Ace Lake Metagenome 02UK8 (SPAdes) (version 2) | ecosystem: Environmental > Aquatic > Non-marine Saline and... | reverse complement strand
AATGAAGTGCAACTGCATCACCACGTGGCCAATATGGGAACCCATTAGCCAACCAAAGGCGGGTGTCAAATAGAGGCCGTAAAGCCCGATTACATAGATAAAGAAAACGAAGAATGGATTTGTTGCGAAACCATTAATTCGGCTATTGAGGAACAAGACCAACCATTCCCGTGGACCGCGTTCTCCCGCACTTGAAGGTTTGAGTGCCCGAAGTGCCAGGGTTGCTGGTGCCCCCAGGACGAGAAAAATTGGGCCAAGCATGGTCAGGGTCATGTGATTCACCATGTGCAGTCCAACGGAGACCTGAGAATACAAAGCGATTCCTGAGTTGGTGCACCAGATTACGATTGCAATTCCCGCCATCCAAGAAACCAGCCGCATGGCCGGCCAAGCGTCACCGCGCTTACGCAGACGCACAAAGCCGATCACGTATAGCGCCGCAGCAATCAAGCTCCCAGTAAGGAAAAAGGGTTCAAACTGGAAACCAAAGACGACGCCACTCACTGTCGGAGCCGGTGGGTACGGATAGCCCAGAAGTGATTCACCAAAGGTGGGGAGTAGTTCTTCAACGCGCGGATATGCACTTGTAGCGAGTGCCACACCAAGTCCGGCGGCGGCAAACATGATTATGACTTCGACGACAGCAACTTTGGTGAAACGCTTGTGTGCTCCTGGTGAGCTCATGGTGGGAATCACGCGGCGTCGGAGCTGAAAACCGAATAGACCCAAACCAATAATCAACGCGACCTTTGCCAAGATCACTTGACCGTATCCCGTTGTGAAAAGTTCGTCAAATGTATTCAATCGGGTGTAAGCGTTTGAGAGCCCGCTTACCGCAAGCAAAATAATTGCGATTAATGCAAGCGGCGAGAAACGCTCAAGTGCTCGACCAAGTGGGATATCGCGTTTAATCGCATGAAATAGCAACACAACTAAACCACCGACCCACAGCGCTGCGGCAACGACGTGAGCGATCCCCGCAGTGAGCGCCAACGCGTGATCACCCAGACCAGCACCGTGTCCCGCAAGGGAAGGAAGCGAAATCGCGATTAACGCGAGCACGATCCCAGCGGCGCTGACGTCGGTGGTGGAAGTGATGAAACCACCGAGCGAGATAACGGCCGCAATGAAAAACATGACGATTAGAGCGCGAGTTGCGGGCACATCGGTTGCGTAGGTGCTCACAACACTGGGTGTCAGCGCCTCAACAAGGGAAACTCCCAAGACATACGCCAACAGAAAGAAGGCTTGAACGAGTGCGAGCACCGCCCAAATAGCCGCAGCCCACGAACCACGAAGAATGTCTTTTCGCCCGGCGGCCGAGAGCACACCGTTCTTGCCGGAAGGATCAAGAAATGCAGCGGATACAAGAAATCCGATAGTTACGATTCCCGCGATATCGGTCAGGACCCGCAGAATGGCCACCCCCCAAGCGACAAATGGTCCAGTGTCAGAAATTCCCTCAGCAGCTGATTGATAGGAACTGCCGGTCACCATGAGCCCAATGGCTGTTGCGGCAATGCCAATGGCAATAAGTACGGAACCAAAAATAACTACCCGAGATTTCGAAACAACCTGCGTGCCTGGGTTCAGCGTTGTTTTCACGCTGAGCGCTTCCGCCAAATGAAGTAGCTAGCCACAACACCTGCAAGGACGAGGAACCCGACGACCCAAACGATCATTGAACCAGACTCTGATCCTGAACTAGGTTCCGAACTAGATTCTGAACTAGATTCTGAACTCGCGTCGACGGTGACTTCTGAAGCCACCTCAACATCTGAAGTTTGGTCTGGAGTTGGTTCCGTGGAAATTGCTGGTTCTTCAGCCGCGGTTTCGGCTGTGAGCGGGATCGAAGTTTCTGGGTAACTAAATGCAAATGAACCGGTAACGGGGTGCCCGTCCTCGGACACAATTCGATAGGCAACGTTGTAGGTGTCTCCAGGTAGGTCCACCGGCCACGAGACGAGAACTTCGGTCTCAACGGTTTCAGCGACCACCCCGGCAACGAGCTCACCAGCGGAGTCTGAAATTGCAACTTCTGCCATGCCATCGAGGACTAGGGAATTGAAACTCAAGACGAGGGACTCGGGGGCTTCAGTGAGCGCAGCGCCGTCAACGGGATTAGTGCTGACCAGGTCCGCGTGGGCAGAAGCTGGTAACGCACCGGCCAAAAATGCCACACTGACGAGGCAGAAACTTGCGAGGAAGGCGAATACTTTTTTCACCCCCTCAGAGTACCTCTGATTGGGAAAGAGCGAATCCGCGCACTTTGGCGTAACCAAAAGTGCGCGGATTCGATTGTTACTAAAACGCAGCTTCAGGAATGTCCATGATTTCCCCGGTAGTAGCTTCGGCGATCCCGCGCTCGGCAGCAATGAGTGGAAGGCGGTTGCGGGCGAACCAGCGAGCGCTCTCTACTTTGCCTGTGTAGAAGTCCTTATCGCGATCACTTGGACCAGCGGCAAGAGCGGCCAAGGCCACCTCTGCTTGACGCAGAAGCAACCAACCAATCATGAGGTCACCGGAAGCCATGAGTAGGCGGGTTGAGTTCAAGCCCACCTTGTAGATCTCTTTAATGTCGGTCTGGGAAGCACTGGCCCACTGGCCCATGACACCTAGGATCGCTTGGACGTTTTCAAGCGCCTGCCCAAGAAGTTCGCGCTCTACGGAGAGTTGACCTGAGCCTTCGTCACCCTTAACAGTCTGGGTGATCTCCTGGGCGAGGTAACTAATCGACTTGAACTGGTCCTTCACCATTTTGCGGAAGAAGAAGTCAAGACCTTGAATAGCGGTCGTTCCTTCGTAGAGGGTGTCAATCTTGGCGTCACGGATGTACTGCTCTAAGGGGTAGTCCTGCAGGTAACCCGACCCGCCGTAGGTCTGAAGACCCACAGCAAGCATTTCGTAGGAGCGCTCAGAACCGACACCCTTAACAATTGGGAGGAGCAGATCATTGATCCGAAGTGCCTGGTCCAGATCAACGGACGTGTCACCGGCTTCACCCATTTCGATCAAGTCCTGCCAGTAGGCGGTGTAGAGCACTAGTGCCCGCATTCCTTCGGCGTAGGACTTTTGCAGCATGAGTGAACGGCGCACGTCTGGGTGATTGGTAATGGTGACTCGAGGTGCTGTCTTATCCGTCATTTCGGTGAGGTCTGCGCCCTGAACTCGTGTCTTCGCGTAGTCCAAAGCATTGAGGTAACCGGTGGACAGGGTCGCAATGGCCTTAGTGCCGACCATCATGCGTGCATACTCGATCACCTTGAACATTTGCGCAATGCCGTTGTGGACGTCGCCGACCAGCCAACCGACAGCTGGCTCATTTTCACCGAATGTCATTTCGCACGTGGTGGAAACCTTCAAGCCCATTTTCTTTTCAACATTGGTTGCGTACACGCCATTGCGTTCGCCGAGCTCGCCGGTTGCCAAGTCAACATGGAACTTGGGAACAACGAAGAGGGAAAGACCCTTTGTTCCTGGACCGGCACCTTCTGGGCGAGCAAGAACCAAGTGAACAATGTTGTCAGCCATGTCGTGCTCACCGCTAGTAATAAAGCGCTTTACGCCTTCAATGTGCCAAGAGCCGTCAGCCTGTTCGATCGCCTTGGTGCGACCAACACCGACGTCGGAGCCAGCATCTGGTTCGGTGAGAACCATGGTGGCACCCCAACGCTTTTCGATCATGAGTTCACCCCAGCGCTTTTGATCTTCGTTGCCCAGTGCGTCCAGGATTGCCGCGAAGCCGGGACCGGACATGAATAGGAATGCACCGGGGTTTGCTCCCAGCATGAGTTCAGCGGCAGCCCAGCGAAGTGAGGGGGGAGCACCGGAACCACCAAGGTGCTCGGGTAGATCAAGGCGCCACCACTCAGAATCCATCAGCGCGTTGAAGCTCTTCTTGAAGTCTTCCGGCATGGTGACGGTTTTAGTGGCTGGGTCGTATACGGGTGGAACACGGTCCGAGGAGACGAAGGTGTCCGAGAGAATCCCGGTCGCTAAGCGATTCACTTCGTCGAGGACGTCACGGGCGGTTTCAGCGTCCATTTCAGCGAAGGGGCCTTTGCCCATGAGTTCGCCGGCTCCGAAAACCTCAAAAAGGTTAAATTCAAGGTCGCGCTGATTGCTCTTGTAATGCGTCATTGCCACTCCCTGTGCTGAAATTTCGGGCTAAGTTACCCGTCGGTAACAATGATGAACCCTCATGGCAACTTTTGCAAGCAGAGATACCCAATTCGACATAAATAATTTGATTTCACGCTTATGAAACCCAAAAACCTGAGACACTCCCGGGAAACACTTTCCTGAATTGGTCCGTACATTCAGCCATCGAGCGCCAAGGAGTTCCCATGATCGTTCACAAGAGCCTTCTCCCTGAAGTTGAGATTCCCAATATCTCAATCACCGAGTTCATTTTGCGTGAAGCAGATCGAGTCCCCGACCGAGAAGCGCTCATTGACGGCCCGACCGGTCGCTCCTATACATACGCGCAACTCAAAGGCATGATCTATTCCTTTGCTGGTGGTCTCGCCGCCAAAGGTCTCGTAAAAGGCGACACCATCGCGTTGATGTCACCGAATATTCCTGAGTTCGCGATCGTTTTCCATGGTGCAGCAGTTGCCGGTATTGCGGTGAGCACGATCAATCCGACCTACACCGCAGACGAAGTCAAATTCCAACTCAATGACTCCGAATCAAAACTACTTGTCACGATCGGCATGTTTTTAGAAACAGCCCAGTCGGCAATCGAGGGAACTGCAGTTTCTGAAATCGTGATTATTGGCGATGCCCCGGAGGGCACAACTCCGTTCACGGCGCTATTCGGCAATCCAATTGCGCAGGTTGAGATTGACCCGAAGGAGCAGGTTGTCGTACTTCCCTATTCTTCAGGCACGACAGGTTTTCCAAAAGGGGTCATGTTGACCCACCACAATCTCGTTGCAAACTTGATGCAGGTTGAAGACGCCCTTGACGTCGAAGACGGTGAAGTAGTTCTGGCGGTTCTTCCGTTTTTCCACATTTATGGAATGCAAGTCCTCATGAACGAATTTCTCTCACGTGGCTCCACAATCGTTACGGTTCCACGTTTTGACCTGGAGCAGTCACTGTCAATTATTCAGGACCGAAAGATCACGCGCTTCTTTGTCGTTCCACCAATTGTGTTAGCACTTGCTAAACACCCACTCGTTGACCAATACGACCTGAGCAGTTTGAAACAGGTCTTCTCCGGTGCCGCACCCCTGGGAGCTGAACTCGGTGAAGAAGCCGCGGCGAGAATTGATTGCACGGTCGTTCAAGGATTTGGCATGACCGAACTTTCACCCGTGAGCCATATCTCCCTCGAAGGTCGTTCTAAGCCTGGGACTGTCGGATTGACCGCGCCGAATACTGAAATTCGAATAGTTGACCCAGAAACAGGCGAGGATCAAGATTTTGACGGGGTAGGTGAACTCTGGGTCCGAGGACCCCAGGTCATGAAGGGTTACCTGAATAACCCAAGTGCCACCGAAATCACGATTGACCCTGAGGGTTGGCTGAAGACCGGAGACATGGGCATGATCGACTCCGAGGGTTACGTCTCAATCGTGGACAGGCTGAAAGAACTGATCAAATACAAAGGTTTCCAAGTTGCCCCGGCCGAACTTGAGGCTTTCCTACTTACCCACCCGGCAATCGCCGACGCCGCCGTGATTGGGATCCCCGACGTTGAAGCCGGCGAGATCCCGCGCGCATTCATTGTGCTCAAGCCTGGCCAGCAGGCCAGCGCGGCAGAGATCACTGAATTCATGGAAGGGCACGTTGCCAAATACAAGGTGATTCATGACATCGTCTTTATCGACGAAGTTCCCAAGAGCGCTTCGGGCAAGATTTTGCGGCGCATGCTGCGCGACTAATTCGCGGGAGTCGGCGTGGAGCACCTATGCTCCCGTTCATGTTAGAAATCAAGCGCTCGCTCGTTGACTCGATTGTTGCTCACGCACGGGCGGATCACCCGGACGAAGCGTGCGGAGTGATTGCCGGACCCGTAGACAGTGACCATCCAGAACGGTTTATTCCGATGGTGAATGCGGTGCGCTGCCCGACTCTTTATGAATTTGATTCACAGGACCTGCTCCGGCTTTATCGGGAGATGGACGATCGGGACGAAATTCCCGTTGTGATTTACCACTCGCACCCCGCGACCGTCGCGTATCCCTCGATCACTGACATCACACAGGCCTCTGAGCCCGACTCACATTACGTCCTGGTGTCAATTCGAGAGACTGGGCCGCTAGAGGGCCCATTTGAATTCAGATCATTTCGAATCGTGGACGGCGAAGTCACCGAGGAAGCGATTTCCATAATTGAGTGACATACTTCAGAGTCATTCACAAGGTCCAACCACAAGGTCCAACCACAAGGTCCAACCACAAGGTCCAACACGAGAGAGCTTGAACATGTCAATTGAAATCCGCATTCCCACCATCCTTCGCCCATTCACCTCGGGTGAAAAATTAGTGAACGCCAAGGGCTCCTCCCTCGAAGAAGTGTTAGCTGACCTAGAAGTTAACAACCCTGGAATCGGCGAGCGGATACTCGACCAACAGGGTCTGCTTCGGTTTATCAACGTGTACGTCAATGACGAGGATGTGCGCTTCCTTGACGGCCTGGCAACTCCGATCGGAGAAAACGACTCGATCACCATCCTGCCCGCAGTCGCTGGCGGCTAGGCGTTCATGCGTTTTGACTCCTTGCTCGACTCGGTCGGGCACACGCCACTCGTTGGTCTTCCCAGGCTTTCGCCTTCGCCTGAAGTCAGGCTTTGGGCCAAACTCGAGGACCGCAACCCAACCGGTTCGGTCAAAGATCGAGCAGCCCTGGCCATGGTTCTTGACGCCGAGCGCACTGGTGCCCTCAGAGCCGGGGCAACATTGTTGGAACCAACCTCGGGCAATACCGGAATCTCCCTCGCAATGGTTGCAAAACAGCGGGGCTACAACCTCGTCTGTGTAATGCCGGAAAATACGTCAGCGGAGCGAGCCCAGTTATTGTCCATCTGGGGTGCGAAGGTGATTTATTCACCAGCGGCGGGTGGCTCAAATGAAGCAGTTCGTGTCGCCAAAGAGCTGGCAGCCGAAAATCCTGACTGGGTCATGCTCTACCAATACGGAAACGCGGCAAATGCACTCGCCCATTACGAAAATACCGGGCCCGAATTACTGGCTGACCTACCTTCGATCACCCACTTTGTTGCTGGCCTTGGAACGACCGGCACCTTGATGGGTGTTGGGAGGTTCTTTCGTGAACACAAACCGGACGTTGAAATTGTTGCAGCGGAACCGCGGTATGGGGACCTCGTGTACGGCTTGCGCAATATCGATGAAGGCTTTATTCCTGAGCTCTACGACAAAACACTTCTCACGAGCCGTTTCTCAGTTGGCCCACGTGATGCTGTTGCGCGAACACGTGAACTACTTGAACTCGAAGGAATTTTCGCAGGAGTCTCGACCGGAGCGATTCTGCACGCCGCGCTGGGTCTCGCATCCAAGGCCGTGGCAGCAGGGACACCGGCAGATATTGCATTCATCGTGTGTGACGGAGGTTGGAAATACCTGTCGACCGGTGTCTACGGCGGCACATTAGACGAAGCAGAGGACGCTCTCGAAGGCGAGTTGTGGGCTTAATGAATAATTCCCAATATACGAGGAGAAAAGAATGAGTTTACCGCCACTTATTGAACCAGCTGAGGAACTCAGCGTCGAGGAAGTTCGCCGCTACAGCCGACATTTGATCATCCCTGACGTTGGCATGTCTGGCCAAAAAAGATTAAAGAACGCCAAGGTGCTGTGTGTAGGTGCTGGCGGATTGGGTAGCCCCGCTTTGATGTATCTCGCGGCAGCAGGGGTCGGAACCCTTGGCATTGTTGAGTTTGACACGGTTGACGAATCAAATCTGCAACGACAAATCATTCACGGCCAATCTGATATTGGTCGACCAAAGGCTGAAAGTGCCCGCGACAGTGTTCGTGAAATCAATCCGTTGGTGGACGTGGTCATGCATGAGGTTCGTCTTGATTCCTCCAACGTCATGGAGATTTTCGCTGACTATGACCTGATCGTTGACGGCACGGACAACTTTGCAACCCGCTATCTCGTCAACGACGCATGTGTGCTTTTGGGTAAGCCGTATGTGTGGGGCTCGATCTACCGTTTCGACGGTCAAGCAAGTGTTTTTTGGGCGGAGTACGGTCCCTGCTACCGGTGCCTCTACCCCGAACCACCCCCTCCCGGCATGGTGCCAAGTTGCGCTGAAGGCGGCGTTCTGGGTGTGTTGTGTGCCTCGATCGGTTCAATTCAGGTAACCGAAGCGATTAAGTTGCTCGCTGGAATTGGTGACCCACTCGTTGGTCGGTTAATGGTGTACGACGCATTAGAGATGATCTACCGGCAGGTAAAGATCCGCAAGGATCCAAACTGCGCGGTGTGCGGTGAGAACCCAACCGTCACCGAGTTGATCGACTACGAAGCTTTCTGCGGATCGATTTCACTTGAAGCAGCCGAGGCCGCAATGGATTCAACAATCTCGGTGCGCGATCTCAAGGCAATGCTCGACGCACGTGAGCGTGGTGAAGACGACTTTGTTCTCATTGACGTACGTGAACCGGGTGAATTTGAGATTGTTCAAATCCCAGGAGCGATCCTGATCCCTAAAGGTGAATTCATGAATGGTTCAGCCCTAGCGAACCTACCCACCGACAAACGAATCGTGCTCAATTGCAAGGTGGGCGGTCGTTCTGCTGAAGCACTAGCTGTTGTCAAGGGTGCCGGTTTCAGTGACGCTGTCCATGTTGGTGGCGGGGTGCTTGCTTGGGTTAACCAGATCGAGCCGGATAAACCCACCTACTGAGTTGTGAGAGGTACTAGACCCCTGAAGAGACCGGGTGATGTCTACCGGTAGGAATCTGATCGGTGACTGACTCGAATAATGAGTAGTTGGCCGAGTTGTTCATCAAGGGAAAAAATAACACGGTAGTCACCACGGCGTGCGGAATAAAATCCTTCCAGTTCATCGCGCAGCGGTTTACTCATGCGATGTGGATTGGCCGGCAAAGTCTCGGTAGCAAAGGAAACTATTGCCGTAGCAACTTTTTCCGGCAATCTTTCTAGCCCGCGAAGGGCGCCAGTTGTGAAGGCAACTTCCCAGTTCACAGGGCTGGTAAGGCGGGCAAGCCATAACGTGCGCGCACCGCAGCGGCACTGATCGTCTCACTGTGCTCTACCGCACGGCGCGCATCGGTGATGTCCTCTCGAATATTGGGTTGGGAAAGCCAGAACAGAGTTTCTTTAAGTGACTCCAAATCGTCTTCACTCATCAAAATGGCCGCACCACGACCGTGGCGGGTGATGCGAATGATTTCGTGTTCACGTTCTGCTTCATCGACTAACGCTGAAAGTTTGTCCTTTGCTTCACTTAAAGCCACTGATTTCATACGTCGCATTCTAGTCAATAAATTGGCCACTAAATAGCCATCTTTCAGGCTAAATTTATTAGGGGAGTTCTTCTGCCCCTCGATTTTGCGTTAAGCAGCCCAAGTCGCGACAGGTCAACCTGCCCGGCAATATTGCAAAACCGGGTATAAAAACGTTGGATTATCGGGTATACGGAATCTCAGAACGCGGGTCTTCAACTAAACCGATTCCCTCAAGCGCATATTTATGGGTCGGGGTCTCATAAAAGCGCGAAAGAGACCACAATGGTGCCCATGTCCAAGGCTGTGTCCGCCCCTGTGGGTGAGTGGGTCACGTCCAAGACACCAATTGCCCCACCTAAATCGCTGGACCCAAAACCGCGCTTTTTTGCCTACGTAGCGCTGGTCACCGGCGCGTGGTCAGGAATCCTGTCATTAATTGTGTTCGCGGTGGCACGATTATTTGGTGTCCCGATGGATGTCGTGCTCGAAGGCACAACTATTCACGTGTTCTGGTTTGCCGTACTACTTGTTCCCGTGGTCGCAGCTGGAATCGGCGCCATGGCTTCGCTCTTACTTCGCGGTGTCCCACAGGCACATCGAATTGTGTTCTGGATCGGTACGGTGATCGCGGTTGCATCTATTGCCTACCCATTCATTACCGCAACACTCGTATCCACAGCAATCGTTTTGGCGATCATGCATGTCATTACCTGGGGCCTTGTTGTTCCACAAATCGCGCGTGTTGTTGGCGACACTGAACCGAATGCTCGCATTGAACGGCCGCTTTTGTGACACAGGTTAAGGATTCTGGCAGGTCACTGCCGGTTGCGCTTATCGCTGCCATGCGCCCGCGGCAGTGGACCAAGAACGTGCTGGTCTTCGCTGCCCCACTCGCCGCCGGTCAACTCTTTGAAGTAGATATTTTCTGGCCAAGTGTTGGCGCTTTCATTGTCTTTTGCCTGATTTCTAGTGCGACGTATTTAATCAATGACATTAAGGATCGTGAGAGCGACCGAGAGCACCCTACGAAATACCGTCGGCCCATTGCTGCCGGTGACCTATCTGTCCCACTGGCCCTTGCGTTCGCGGCATTTCTTGGCGCGGTGTCGCTAGTTGTTGCCTACCTGATCGCACCTGCTCTCGCCGGAGTTGTGCTGGCGTACGCGGTATTCACACTTAGTTACTCGCTTCTCCTCAAGCACGAACCGGTTATCGAGTTGGCATTACTCTCGATGGGATTCCTGCTTCGCGCAGTTGCAGGCGGTGCTGCCTCCGGTATTCCAATTTCGCAGTGGTTCCTGATCGTGGCCGGTTTTGGTTCACTGTTCATGGCCGCTGGTAAGCGCTACAGCGAACTCAAACGCGAAGAGATTGCTGGGTCAAAGTCGGAGAACCGGCGCAAGTCATTGGACGGTTATTCACTTGGATACCTGCGATTTGTCTGGGGCACAGCAGCCGCGGTCACGATCATGGGATATGCGCTGTGGTCCTTTGACGTAGCCGCAACACCGTCTACCTTTCCTTGGGCTGAGTGGAGTGTGTTGCCATTTGTCCTTGCAATATTGCGCTACGGAATTGTGATTGACCGAGGTGACGCTGAAGCTCCAGAAGATGCGGTGATCGCGGACAAGGCACTCCTGGTCTTGGGTGCTTCGTGGCTTCTTCTCTTTGCTCTGGGAGCATTGGGCGTATGAGTGAGGCAGTAGCAACGGAGCTTTTCGGTTGGGGTCGCACCATGCCCACGGTTGCACAACTCGTTGACGCGCACTCTGAGACACAAATTTCTGACCTTGTGAAGGACGCTGATTCGCGGGGAGTGCTGGCACGAGGACTGGGTCGCTCCTATGGAGACGCGGCTCAATCCGGTGGTGCGACCGTGATTGACATGACCACCATGACGGGGTTTCGCCTTGACGCAGACAACATGACCGTCACCGCGGAAGCGGGTGCGAGTATCGACGAAATTTTGCGAAAGATTGTTCCTCGGGGGTTTTTCGTTCCAGTGAGCGCCGGTACCCGAATCATTACCGTCGGCGGTGCGATCGCCGCGGACATTCATGGAAAGAACCACCACCGAGATGGAAGCTTTGGGGCGCACGTCACCGAGTTGACAATTGTTGACGGACTCGGAGTTCAACACACGCTCACACCCAAGGATGCAAAGTTCTGGGCCACCGTCGGCGGCATGGGCTTGACCGGTGTCATTATCAATGCAACGTTCACGGTAATTCCGATTCAGAGTTCTTACATTACGGTCGACACCGAACGCGGGAAAGATCTTGACTCGGTCATGTCTTCCATGTTGGAGCGTGACCACGAATACCGTTACACCGTCGCTTGGATTGACAGTGTCTCAGCCTCCGGGCGGGGAGTGATCACTCGTGGTGACCATTCAACCTTGCAGCAATGCAATGAAGAAAAAATTAAGAATCCGCGCAGTTACGACCCTAAGAAAATTGCAACTGCCCCAGGTTTAGTTCCTAAGGGTGCACTGAATAAGTGGACCGTCCAAGCGTTTAACGAGGCCTGGTTTCGCAAGCACCCGAGCTTGCGGGTCGGTGAACAACAAAAAATCAGCGCATTTTTCCACCCGCTCGACGGTGTGCAGGAGTGGAATCGAATTTACGGACCCCAAGGCTTTTTGCAGTATCAGTTTCAAGTCCCCGACTCTGCCGGAAACTTGGTCGAAATCGCGCTCAGCAAACTCCGAGAGATTGGCGCTCCAAGTTTCCTAACAGTGCTGAAAAGATTTGGCCCAGGGAACCAAGCACCACTGTCGTTCCCTCAGTCGGGTTGGACCCTGGCTGCCGACCTCCCCGCTGGTGTATCGGGACTGGGTCGGACACTTGATCAACTCGACGACTTGATCAGTGCGGAAGGTGGCCGACTGTATTTGGCAAAGGACTCGCGTCAGTCACCAACAAATTTTGCTAGAACCTACCCGCGCCTCGAGGAATGGCGTGAAATCCGTGACACCATGGACCCCAATCACGTATTTGCATCTGACCTGTCCCGTCGACTGGAAATCTGAAAGGCCCCACTCATGCTTGATGCGCTCGGTGAACCACAGTCCGTTCTCGTTTTTGGTGGAACAAGTGAAATCGCCCTTGCGACCATTAAGGAAATGCCGAGACACCGACTCCGCCGAGTACTGCTGGCCGGGCGTCCATCGGAATCCCTTGACGCGGCAGTTGCCGAACTCAAGGCACTCAACATTGCCGGGGTTGAAGCAATCGAATTTGATGCGAAAAATACGGACTCCCATGGTGGGATAATTGATTCTGCATTTGATGCTTCCGACATAGACGTGGTGATCTTGGCTTTCGGTCTGCTCGGCGATCAAATGACTGCTGAGGAAAACCCAAGTCACGCTGTTGAGATTGCAACCGTCAACTACACAGGTTCGGTCAGTGCCGGGTTGCACGTCGCCCGTCGGCTCAAGAACCAAGGCCACGGTGCACTCGTTGTACTTTCAAGTGTTGCAGGCGACCGGGCACGCAGATCCAATTACGTGTACGGGTCCACCAAAGCAGGGCTTGACGCATTTGCCCAGGGCCTTGATGCTGCACTGGCGGGAACAGGCGCCCACGTGCTCATCGTTCGCCCGGGCTTTGTCCGCACCCGCATGACGAGTCACCTGCCCGAAGCGCCCATGACCACCAACCCCGAAGACGTTGCCAAAATAATTGTTGGCGCACTCAAAAAAGGTAAAAGCACGGTCTATGCCCCAGGGCCACTTCGCTTTGTCATGGCGGGATTGAAGACTCTCCCGAAATCAGTATTTCGCAAACTTCCTAGCTAGCGGTTACAGCTTAGGTCAGGTCGTAAACCTGACCTAATGTCTGACCACCGTCAACAACGAACTCTGCTCCGGTGGAGTAACTCGCGTCGCTGACCAAATACAGCATTAACTTTGCTACTTCTTCACTCTGTCCAATTCGTGGAATTGCTTGACGCTTGAAACTGATGGCCAAGTCGGCAGCCATATCGGTTTCGATTATTCCTGGGTGAATCGAAACAACACGAATATTGAACCGACCAAGGTCAAGGGCTGCTGACTTGGTCAAGCCGCGAACACCCCACTTGCTGGCAACGTATGCCGACATGTCGCAATACCCCACAAGCCCTGCGGTCGAAGAGATGTTGACGATCACACCGGAGCCAGCTTTTTTCATGGAGTCGGCGCAGTATCGGATTCCCAAGAAAGTTCCAGTGAGGTTGATCCCGACGATTCGGTTCCATTCTTCAAGTTCGGTTTTATCAACTCGGCCAAGTCCAACCACGCCAGCGTTATTAACCAAAATGTTGATGGGACCGTAGGCCGCTTCAGTTGCAGTGACAGCTGATTCCCAGTCACTTTCGCTGGTTACATCGAGGTGCAGGTACGTGCCACCCACCTGTTCGGCGACCACAGCGCCTTCTACGTCGAGTACGTCACACACGACAACGGATGCACCCTGTGCTGCTAGGGCAATGCAGTGCGCCGCACCCATTCCGCGTGCACCTCCCGTGACTACAGCAACCTTGCCCGAAAGTGAAAATCCGGCATCAAGATTTGACACGTAGAACTCCTTGCAACTCGGTTGCGGTGAAGGGTGCGATCTCGGTTGAACCCGTGGCAAAACGATATAGGGCAACGGAGAAAATTGCTTGCAATGTGTTGCCAATCAAGAGTCCAATAAGGAACAGGACTGCACCAACTGCAATGAGCCCTCCACCGACGGCAGCTCCACCACCATCACCCGAAAGCATGATGAACCCGATTACGACAAGCGCTATTGCGGGCAAAATAATGAGTGCGACGCTGACGCCAATCCGAATTCCACCGGTGAGTTGCGTGCCCCACTTTTCTTTGACGAGTTTCGCCGACTCTTTAATCGCAGCGACCGCATTGGAGTCGTGAAACATGATGTAGGGGGTGACGAAGAAGGTGACGATTGACCACGCTGCGGCGCCAATGGCTGCAAAAATATTGCTGGCAACTCCAGCAGCTCCGCTATTATTCCCACGCAGCGCAGCAAAAAACGCGCTTACGACAGCGCGAATTATCGCCCAAACGAATAGGGGAACGAGTTTCCCGAAGGCTTTACCGAATCCGTAACCAACGGAAGCATCCTTACCGGCAAGTTCTTCATCTGCTGCGCTCACTAGTGCAGCACCTGACAGGGTGAAAGCGTAGTTTACGAAAACCAAGCAAAGCGCAGCGAGGATGATTCCCAAGAGTTCAGAATCGTATGCAAGCAACACGAGTGCAGGGATTCCGAAAACCGCGAGCGGAAGTAGAGCGAGAATTAGTCCGATCACGGGGAACCATAGAAAATATTTATTCTGTCCTAGTAGCGACCAACATTTTTTACTAAGTGTGCGACCTTCAGCCCATTTACCCATGAACGGAACTCTATCTAGTGAGTTTGGCAAAAGCGACCTTTGCATGATGTGCAACGTGAGGTGGCCTCACCCAATCGTTGTGATGTAGTCCACCCCAAAAACGCATCTCTGGTCGAGTCCATTGCTGAGGTGGACATTCAGGCGCATTTGTCAGGCGCCAGAGGAACAGCAGCGATCCATGTAAATCATGGGCTCCACCGGTAGAAGTATCAGGGTGATGACCAGTGGGATTTATAACAGTGGCGGAGCGCCCGAGGATCCATCAACGTGGACGACGTGTTTCTAGTCTTTCCCGTTGCCTGGCGACTTATGAGTGAGCGGGCGACGGGAATCGAACCCGCATATCTAGCTTGGGAAGCTAGCGCTCTACCACTGAGCTACGCCCGCGTTGCCTTTTGGCCCTTCGGCCGCACGTCATTATGCAAATCAAGTCTAGCCAAAGCAGGACTAGCGGGTGGTTGTGGTCTGTTGAACAATTTGATTGAGTTGAATGCCGATTGCTTCGAAGTCCCCCATTGCGTTGGTGTAGTCCCGGTAGGCGCCGAGTGCTTCCGTCCACGACAGGTGATCTCGCAGGAGGGGGGTTAATTTCTCTTGAGTTGATTCGGCAGATGCGTAGGCTTTGTTGAACGAGGCTTGGGCAGCGAGTGCTGCTGACTGAATCCTGCGGTCTGGGGCCTTCGCGCGAATAAGACGGTCGGTCTTTGAAGCCGCACGTTTGAGCAGGCGGACATTGGAGTTGGCCTTCTTTTGTGCATCGATAAGAATCCTGGTTTCTGCTTGTGTGAATCGTGATCCGTAGTCCAATAGGTACGCCTTGATCAGATCGTTCTGTGTTGTGCCGAATGAGTCGATATTTTTCATAACTTGCGACGTGCTCACAACCATTGAAACCTGAGCCCTAGGTTGGGCTGTTGCGATTCCGGTAGGTGAGACAAGTGAGATTGCCACGGCGGCCAGCACTGCGGACGTAATTATTCGGAGTTTCATAGTGAACCTTGGACGCGAAGGCAGACCTTCTCGTTCCCCGCTAGCCTATTCACATGGAACAACGAAACGTGCATGGTGAATCCCTCGAAGTCTGCAGCATTGAGCCTTTGACCGGCTTTTTCCGGGACGGGTACACGAATACAAGTGATCAGGACTTTGGGTCTCACACCGTCTGCGCTGTTGTTAGTGCTGAGTTTCTGGAGCACCAACGTTCAGTGGGTAATGACTTAATAACGCCAATGCCGCAATACGGATTCCCGGGTTTGGTGCCAGGGGACCGTTGGGGTGTGTGCGCGGGACGCTGGTTGCAGTCCTATGAAGCTGGGGTTAAAGCGCCGGTTGTCTTAGCGGCAACAAATGAAGCAGCGCTTGATTTCGTACCACTTGAAGCCATGCAAGAGTGCGCTGCTGACATCCCGCCGGATCTCTCGGGACTCGTTGGGTAACAATTCAGGTCAGCCTGATGGAAACGATCGGACTTGCTTGAGGGGATCGGTGTTTTAAACCGCTTCCCATTCCATTTGCTTAACCCGACTCAATTTCACTATTTTGCGTGCCTGCCATAAGTCGTATGCGTCTTGCATTATTAGCCAACTTTCCGGGGTGCGACCTAGCGCTTTGGACAATCGTAAAGCCATTTCTGGCGAAACCCGGCTCGTTACATTAAGGATTCGATTAAGCGTTGATGGTGCAACGTCCAAATTGGTGGCCAGCTCTCGGCCACTGACGCCGCTAGGTTCCAAGTAAACACTTGAAATGAATTCCCCGGGGCGAAGTGGATTATGCATTGACTTTAGTTGACTCATTAGTGGTAATCCTCATAATTTGGGACGTAGACGTTCCCGTCGCGGAACTTAAACGTCAATCTCGAACCCTTGAGAGAATGAAGGCTAAACCCAGGCAAATTCATGTCCTCAATCACTTGAGCGGTGTCGAGTGCCTGAAGTTGCAATCGTAAATGTGTGGCATGTTCTGGTTGAACACCCCTTTTTCAATTCGAAAGTTTAATTCAGCAGTCGCCCATACCGGTGCATGGTCCGCGAGATTGCCTGCTCTTTGAGCCAGTGGGTCAGTTCCAGTCGACCACTTCCAGTGACGGGAGCGGTGTCGACGGTTATGCCCGCTTGGTGGGCGAGTGAAAGCAGTTCGTCGGTCGCCGGAGCAAGAATGCGGAGTCTGGATTCACCGGTCGCATGCTGCATTCGATTCCCAAGGGCTGCTTCAGATTCGTCACTTCGCACTGAGATTTCTAATGGGACACCCGTGAGCGCAGATGCTGCACGCATCAGGTCGATCTCAGGGGCCGTGGGATCACTACAGCGAACATAGACTTTGTCGACTGGGAAGTAGCGCAAGATATTTGCTTCACTTTTCAGACCAGTTGGGTCGTGTTCATGGGTGAAGTAGTTATTCCATTGATTTTTGTAGTCAGCGATCGCTGAATCAATATTGATGCCTTGCTCGGTCCAGTTCCCGTAACCAGAAAGATGATTGGGGCCACCGGGTTTTTGGCCTGGACCGATGCTGGACTTCTTCCAACCACCAAATGGTTGACGTTCCACGATCGCACCGGTTATATGGCGATTGACATAGGCATTACCAACCTGGACGTTGGCGAGCCAGAAGTCAATTTCCTTCGGGTCAAGGGATTGGATCCCACCGGTGAGCCCGTACTGCGTTGCATTTTGAAGTTGAACCGCGTGGGTAAGGTCGCTGGCCCGCATGAGTCCCAACACTGGGCCGAAGCACTCATTGAGGTGGAACCAGGAGTTGGGCTTGACGTCTTTGCGCACACCAGGAGTGAAGGTCGTTTCGTTGATCTTGATCGGTTCAACCAGCCACGCTTCACCTGGTTCAAGTGTGGTGAGCGCTCGTAAGAGGTTTCCGGTTGGAGGATTAATTACCGGGCCGACAATATTGTTGAAGTCGGTTGCTTCACCAACAGCAAGTGAACGAACCGCGTCAGCCAAACGAATGTGAAATGTCGGATCGTCGTAGACACTGCCTTCGATAATTGCCAGGCTCGCAGCGGAGCACTTTTGGCCGGCGTGACCAAATGCGGACTTGACCAGTTCTTTGATCGCTTGGTCAATGTCAGCCGCAGCGGTGATCACCATGGCGTTCTTGCCACTTGTCTCGGCGTTGAGGTGCATTGACGGTTTCCAACTCTGAAACATTTCCGCGGTCTCAATCGAGCCCGTCAACATCACCATGTCAACTCCGGGGTGGGTGACGAGGTGGGTTCCAACTTCGTTGTCCGGGGTGCAGACAAGTTGCACGAGATCTTGCGGGACACCCGCCTCGTGCAATTGATCAACGAGGGCAGCAGCGACTGCCCGAGCTTCTGGTGCTGGTTTCAGGATCGCCGAGCTACCCGCGGCAATTGCACTGACGAGCCCGTTGTTAGGAATTGCAGCGGGGAAGTTCCACGGCCCGGCAACGAGGACCAGGCGGTGCGGTGCCCAGGTGAGCCCTTGGGAAATGAACTCTTCGTGCGCCAAAGTTGAGTGGGCTGCATAGTTTGCGAAGTCAATTGCCTCTGAGATCTCGGGGTCACCTTCACGTGGTGTCTTACCGACACTTTTAGCCATGATTGCCAGTGTTTCACCGCGCCGGGATTCCATGACCTCGGCGACTTGAGCCAGAACGACTCGACGTGCTGCCCACGAAGTATTGGCCCACTCAAGTTGTGCCGTGTGAGCCCGCTCAATTATTTGGTCAATTTCAGAAATGGAGTCGACGACTACCGGTTCAGGGACCTTCGTTTCATTGAACGCCTTAGTGACCCATTCACGGTTGCGTGCGAGGGTGAAGTCGGTGTCAACACTTGGGTGAAAACTTCCGTCGACCGCGTAGCGGATTATCTCGGTATTCCGGTTTTGAATGCGACGTGATTTACGTGCAACGGTGTGACGCTCGCGCACGGAGTTGCGGAACCACTCAGATTGCCGATCCCATTCGGGTGAACTTGGTGTGATGTCAAAGAGTGCCCGCAGGAAGTTTTCGGGTGAAGAGTTTTCGTCCAGGCGACGTGACAGATAAGCGATAGATGCGTCACGGTCCTCTTTGGCAACGACAGGTGAATACAGCAGGAGTTCCCCGGCGTCATTGCGCACCGCGCGTGACTGTGGTGGCGCCATGCCTTCGAGCATCTCAATTTCCATAATGTCGTGCGCTCCAAGTAGGTCGCGCAGGGTTAGTGCCCACGCAACTTCAAAGAGGTTGTGGCTGGCAATACCAAGACGAACTGCGCCGCGGTCTGCCTGTGTTAGTGCCGTTTCCAGCATTGCTTTGTAGGACGCGTCAACGTCGTGCTTGTTTGGATATGGAGCTTGGGGCCAGTCGTGCAACTCTGCTTCAACAGCTTCCATGGCCAGGTTTGCTCCCTTGACCAAACGAATCTTGATTGGTGCCCCGCCACTGCGAAAGCGCTCGTTCGCCCAGTCAATAAGGGTGAGCAGCGCGTCGTGACTGTCAGGGATGTAAGCCTGCAACACAATACCGGCGCGCAGTTGAAGGAACTCCGGCTTAGAAAGCACGTGCATGAACGACTCAACGGAGAGTTCAAGGTCGCGGAACTCTTCCATGTCGAGATTTACAAAAGTTGGGGGAGTCGTTGATGCGGCTGCGTGGTAAAGGTCGGTGAGTCGCTCGTCGATTCGCTCCAATGATTCTTTCTTTGCCAGCACGTCAAGGTTCGCGCACACGGCCGAGATTTTCACCGACACGTAGTTGACATCGGACCTTAAAATTCGACCGCGAACTGAGTCGGTTCTCTTAGTTGCTTCGTCGTCTCCGAGAATCGCTTCACCCAAAACGTTGATATTGAGATTGAAACCGTCACTTTTTCGATTCTTTACATATTTACTAAACGATGGATCCTCAGAGGGAAGAATTACTCCGGCGGTGTCCTTAGCGATCCTCCAGTCAACAGCCTTCTCGGTGATGCCCGGGATCAGGGGAGCGATTTTTCCCAAAACAGACAAGCCGAAGCCATCAAATTTGCCAAGGGACGCGGGAACGCCCGCACCTGTCAGATCATGGAGTCTGCGCGCCGAACGCTTGGCTTTGCGAATCCGAAGAACCTGGTCTGTCAGGTCAAGGAGGAGATCGCGACCCGCTTCGTCGGCGAGCAATCTAGACAGGCGAGTTGCTGAGGCGGCCTCCTTGCGAGAAGTGTCAGCAAGGGATGCCTCGAGCAAGGCCAAAGCTCGTGCTTGTGCCAGTTCAATCAAGGCCTCATCTGAGGGAAGTTCGCTCACGGTTGTCATGGAACAATCCAACTGCTGGCAGCAAGGGTTGTCTTGTGTAAGAGTATGCATGTGGATGTCGAATTAATACAAAACAAATCGGTCATTCTATTCCGTCAATTGGTCGACGGAGTTCCGCAGGTTATGGGTTCGATCAAGGATCTCGAGGACAGACATATGTACGCCAACGAGGGTTTCTGCGCGAGGCTGGGCCTTAAATCAAGTGACGTCATGGGACAAACAGTTCGGGAACTCTTCGGTGACGAACTCGCTGACTCTTATCTCGCCCAAGACGAATTGGTACTAAGAACCGGGCGCCCGTTGCAAAACCACCTTGAATTAATCGTCCGTGCCGACGGCCAACTTGGTTGGTATGTAACTAGTAAGTCGGTGATTCGATCTGATGCGGGTGAACCCTTAGGGGTTGCAGTCCTCTCGGTCGATCTTCACGCTCAAGTAAATAGCGCCCATGCCGGGCTGGCAAGAGTAATCACGTCGATCAGGGAACGAATTGATCTGCCGTGGCGGGTACCTCACATGGCGCAGATCGCTGGAGTGTCTTCCACTTCACTTGAGCGACTTGCCAGAGGAACCTTGGGGTTGCCACCCCAACAGCTTCTGCAGCGATTACGACTCGAACACGCAGTTTTCTTGATCACCCAAACGTCGAAATCCTTGGGAGAGATTGCCATTGAGTGTGGCTTCTACGACCAGAGTTCATTTACTCGTCAGTTTCGGAAAGTTCTTGGGCTTACTCCAGGTGCCTATCGCCGCGCGGGCTGAGCAAAACCGGTAGCCTTCGCGTGTGCTGCTATCAGACCGGGACCTTTTAATCGAGATCGACAATCAGCGTGTGGCTGTTGAACCATTTGAACAAGAAATGATTCAGCCTTCAAGTATTGACGTGCGCCTTGACCGACTGTTCCGGGTATTTGAGAATCACAAGTATCCGCATATTGATCCCAGCATCGAGCAAGCCGACCTCACTCGGCTGATCGAGCCTGAAGGTGATGAACCCTTTATCTTGCACCCCGGGGAATTTGTTCTGGGTTCGACCTATGAAGTGGTCTCACTCCCTGACGACATCGCCGGTCGCTTGGAGGGGAAGTCCTCACTTGGTCGCCTTGGTCTACTCACGCACTCAACCGCAGGTTTTATTGACCCGGGTTTTTCAGGGCACATCACACTTGAGTTGTCCAATGTTGCAACACTGCCCATTAAACTGTTCCCCGGAATGAAGATCGGGCAGCTATGTTTATTCCGACTTTCTAGTCCGGCGGATCACCCGTACGGTTCTGAAAAATACGGATCGCGTTATCAGGGTCAGCGCGGCCCCACGGCTAGTCGCTCATTTGCAAACTTCCACCGCACCAAGATCTAGTTCCACATGGCGGCGGTATTCGTCACGAAAGCCCAATAAATCCGAAAGCGTCAGTTTTTAGATTAGCGATGCGCGGGAAGTTTGTGATTAACTTCGCTCTATGAGTGTAAGTGCGCATCCGACAAAGGAACGCTTGATCTTGGTCACAGCCTCGCTAATGGACGGTGAACGACCTGACAAGGTTCACATTGATGAAGTAATACTCGAATCGGGGATCTCCAAGGGTTCCCTATATCACCACTTCCAAGATTTTAGTGATCTCATTGAGGCTGCACTTATTCGCCGTTTCTCAATTCATGTGGATCGAAATATTGAAATGATCGAAAGGTTGCTCGTTAATTCGAGTAACAAAGAAGACTTCATCGAAGGACTAAAGGGGGTCACTCGAGCGACACAAGACCCAGCACTTGCCAAGAATCGATTTGAGAGGGCTCGTGCATTGGGCATGGCTGGAAGCAACCTTCGATTCAAGGAGGCGCTCTCGGTTGAGCAAGACAGACTTACCAGCGCACTTGAGGACCTATTTCGTGAATCACAGAACCGAGGTTGGCTCGCCAGTGGCTACAGTCCACGTGCAGGGGCAGTCATGATTCAGGCTTATACCTTGGGACAAGCAATCAACGACGTGTCTGACACCAAATACGACAATGAGGACTGGATCGCCTTGGTTGACCAGATGCTCGATCGAGTGTTTAGCTAAACGTCTTTTTTCTAGTCGCCTCGAGCAGCAGGGTTGCCACGTCAGAGACCACGACGCCTTCGGCGAGACCTTCCTGTTGCCGTGAGGTGACCGCGTCATTGAGCATTACCGAACAGAACGGGCACGCAACAGCGATTGTTTTAGCTCCAGTTGCGATTGCTTCGTCACCGCGGTTCTTATTAACGTGGGTTCCAATTTTTTCTTCCATCCACATGCGAGCACCACCGGCACCGCAACAGAACGACTTGTCGCCTGAACGTTCCATTTCAATCTTCTTCGCACCCGTGGCTTCAATGAGTTCACGTGGTGGTGTGTAGATATTGTTGTGACGACCCAGGTAGCAGGGGTCGTGGTAGGTCACGCTCTCACCAGGTTCGGTAATCGGGGTGAGTCGATTGGTGTTGACCAATTCACGGAGTAGTTGAGTGTGGTGAACAACGTCGTAGTCGCCGCCGATTTGTGGATACTCGCGCTTGAGTGTGTTCAAGCAGTGCGGGCAGGTGACCACAATCTTGGTCGCCTTGATCTCGTTCAGCATCTCGACATTTTGCATTGCCTGCATTTGGTAGATGAACTCGTTTCCGGCGCGGCGTGCAGGATCGCCGGTGCATGTCTCGCCGTCACCCAACACCATGAAGTTGACGCCTGCTGTGTGAAGGAGTTCAGCGACAGCTTTTGTGGTGGCTTTTGCGCGGTCTTCGAACGCGCCGGCGCAACCGACCCAGAACAGGTAGTCGACGTCGGCTGGGATTACCTCTTCACCGTCGCGCCCAAAAACCCGAACGTCAAAGGGAACTTCGGAGATCCAGGCATTTCGATCGGCAGCGTTCATGCCCCATGGGTTGCCCTTGGTTTCAACGTTCTTAAACATCCCGTTCAGTTCGTTGGGGAAGTCAGAGGCAACCATGACTTGGTTGCGCCGCATGTCGGCAATGTGATCAATGTGTTCAATGTCGACAGGACACTGGTTCACGCACGCGCCACACATGGTGCAGGACCACAGAACGTCGTTTCCGATCACGGGGAGTTCCAGTGAGAAGTCTCGGTGACCGTCGTAGGTGTAACCGTCGGTGCCAGCGTGTTCGGTCTCTGAGCGATCTCCGATGAATGGTCGCTGCAGTAATTCCTGTTGTTCGGAAGTCAGTCCAGCGAGAGCCTTCTCGTCGAACTCACCTGATCCAAGTGTGGAACCTTTAGCTGCGAGTAGGTAGTCCGAGGATTCAAAGAGATTGTCCCGAAGGTCCATGATCAGCAGCTTGGGGCTGAGTGGTTTTTCGGTGTTCCAAGCGGGACACTGATCTTGGCAGCGACCACACTCGGTGCAGGCCATGAAGTCGACGTAGTTCTTCCACGTGAACTCAGAGATATGACCCTTACCGAAAAGTGCTTCCTCCGGTGGGTCTTCAAAGTCAAGTGGCTTGCCGTCAAACATGATTGGCTGCAAAGGTCCAAGTGCGTTGGGTCGACGTGATGTGTAGACGTTGACGGGTGCAGTAAAAATGTGAAGGTGCTTACTGTTAAGAACAATCAGCAGGAGAACAAGAATCACGCCGATGTTGAGCCATAAGCCAACGGTTTCAATCCATTCGTTTGTGTGAATGCTGAGGCCGTTAATCCAAGTCGCGAAGTATTCGGACGCAAATGCACCATCAGGGAATGGGAACACACCTGTGTTCACCTGAGCGGCGCGGTAAAGGAACAGCGTCCAAATAACGTTGAAGATCATGAACAGAATCAGCCAAGCACCGGCAGTGTGCGAACCGAAGAATCGGGATGCGCGGCCATCTTTGCGAGGGTCATTTGTTAAACGAATGAGTGCAAAAATTGCGATACCAACAAGGACAAGAATCGCGAAGAGGTCTTCCGCGAAACCAACGATCGCCCAAGTTCCGATGATCGGTACCGCGAAGTCAGCGACGTAAAGGGCGCCGAAAGCTTCGATGATAGTGAGGCCCAGAACGAGGAACCCCCAGAATGCGAATACGTGGGCAATGCCGGGAACTATCCACTTCAGAAGTTTCTTTTGACCTAAGACTTCAGTTGCTTCTGCCTCGACACGAATTGTGGGATCAGTGAAGCGACCGACCGACTGGCGACCGCTACGGGCTAGTGCGAAAAGGAACCATCCGCGTTTAGCCGCAAAGGCGATAAGTACTAGAGCAAGCACTGTGCCGACGAGTCCACGAATGAGCATCTGATCCATTGGGCAAATCTACTCACATTCTGGGAATGCCACTCATTACCCGCGGCTATTTGGAGGTAGGGCGGATTTGTCCGTATGTGAAAAGCGGGGGCAGTACGATCAGATAATGGCGGCGAATCCGGATCGGGCTTCGTATTTCCCTGCAATTGAGAAGAAATACGAGCAGCCCATGACGTATTGGTTTGATCAAATGAAGGAAATCTCAGATCGGAAATATCCCGAGCAGATCGCGTATCTTCGGGAGAATTACGGATTTAGCCAAGCCCATGCGAATGCATTGGTCCTGTATTCCCGTGGCTCCACCACTTCACGCAAATACGTGAGCGTGGATGATTACTTGAGGCAGTTTGACCATGTTAAGTGCGAAACCGTGCGCTCAATTTTTAAGGCTATGACGGGTAAGTACAAGAAAATGGATGTTGTCATTGCGTGGAATCACCCATTCGCCCAGATAGGTGACCGGTACATCATGGGGGTTTCAGTGCACCAGAACCACATCCTGCTGGGACCCACGAGAACCGAAGTCCTTACCGAACTAGCATCAGACCTGTCTCGCTATGTTGTGAACAAAAAGACTTTCAAGGTGCCCGTCGACTGGAAAGTGGACAGGAAACTTTTGACCGAGATTGTGGAACGGACAATTAATTCATGACCAATAGCAGCCTCACCGCCCAGGAAGCTGTTCTGCAAGAGCTTCGTTCAGCTCTGGCCGCGGGGACACTCACGCCAGGGCAGCAACTCATTCAAGAAGACCTAGCCGAGGAACTTGGGGTTAGTCGCGTACCGATTCGAGAGTCACTGAAAATCCTGGAAGGTGAAGGACATGTGACCTACCACCCGAATCGAGGTTATTTCGTTACCGAGTTGTCGGCGACCGACCTATCAGAGTTGTACCGGATCAGAGAGATCTTGGAGGCAGAAGCATTAACTAGAGCTGTCACAGAAGTCAGTGACGCGGACCTCAAGGACATTCGTGAGATTTTGACAAAAGTCAACGCGGCCGCTGCAGCGGGCGACATTGATGAACTCAGTCGGACCAACCGCCAATTTCACCTGTCGATCATTGAACTCTCGGGTATGAATCGCCTTTGTCGTTTGATCCGGCAACTCTGGGACGCCTCTGACATTTACCGAACCGTGTATTTTCGCGAGGAGTCGAACAGGGAAAGAATCTTGTCCGAGCATGAAGAAATCTTTCGGGCTTTAGAAGCGCGTGATGCCGCTGCGTTGATTCGCGCCCAGAACCAACACCGAGAGCAAGCTGTTCAGGTCTTGAATACGGTTATTTCGTAACTGCTATTTGTAGATTTCACAGCCGAAGCCGTCTCCGTCGCGATCGAGCCCGTAAGGGTCTTCACCCACGACTTGAACGACCATGCGGATCTCTGAGCAGCTTAAGTCCGATGTAACGGGAAGGCAAGGTTCGTAGTTTGCATTGCAGTCCGCAGCTGCTGGTGAAATGACAGTTTGGGTCACCACACCACCGATCGTGAGTGCACCAATTACTGCAACACCGGCCGCAATTATCTTCCATCTTGTAACACCAATGCGCTGTGAAATCGACGGGATTTTAGCCATTTTTACATCATGTTGGGTGCGTAGTAGCAAGGTGAGCGCAAGGTCGATTTCTTCAGCACTTGGGGCAGTGTCGTTGTCCAGGGTTGAGGAAAGAACTCCTCTGATCCTGGGCATTAGGTCAGTTAAGTCCGATACGCCGAGCAATTGCTCACGGCGACCCTCTGAACCCATATCGCCATCAATCTCGGTGTAGGGCATTGCTACAAACCACTGGGACCGAATTAAACTGCGACTTCCAGACTTCCATTCGGTGGATCGGTCAAGGAAGCGTCGAAGAGCGTGCTTGCCCTTTCGGGCCTGTTCGATCGGGGAGATTCGCCGGCTACTTCCCTTGGATTTCGTGAGCCATTGGCCGTCTTGGAAACTGACAACCCCGCCTTTGACCTCAACTACGGCTACCCCGACATCGGGGATCAGGATCAGGAAATCCACTTCGACATCCCCGTGTTTGGGGTCCGTGAAGCGAATACCCTCTAAGAGGGTTTCCCCTTTGGCTAATTGAGTGCTGATTAATTTACGAACTAGGTTTTCAGATTGCGTGGCAGAGCCCGTGGAATTTCCCCCTGGTGACATAAATAAATGTTAATGGAAGCAGGGGAAAATTCCTAGGTCGTCACTCTTGAGTGAGGAGAATTTCCTCGACGTTGCAGGAGGTCCTTAACCCAAAACCGCCCACACCACCAGTCCGAAAATACCCAGACTCAAAACGATAATGGCGACCGCTGTCAGCGAAAGAAAAGCATCAGATTCTGCTACTTTTTTCGCGAGGGCACTGGGTTGGTCGACCTTATTAATGTCTGCAAGCAGCGCCTTTGCTTCACGGATTGCTGCGTACTGGGAGATTACAGCGAGTATTCCTGTTGCGGCGGCAACTCCGATTGCCAGGTATTTTGCAGCGTCTGGTGCATCGGCAAAAAAGCCTAGGGAAGCGACGACCAAGACAGCAATGAGAACTAAAGACGGTGCCATTTGGGCATTAATTATCTGTGATCTTTTGTCATTCCATAGCGCTAATAAAGTTTTTTCATCCATGTCAAACCAGTCTTTCGTAGGTTATTTCCGAGTCTTTCTGTCACCCGGCAGAGTAGGGCTGTTGGCGTCACATTGCACTGTGAATTTCGCCGAGTCAAACAAGCTTGAGTGGGATGGCGCAACGGGTTGGGCGTCTAATTGCCGGTTTTCCTCAAATTCATGACTAGAGCAGCTTGATCTTCACCAACTTCAAGGTAAGTTGCCTGGATCCTGTTTGGCGAAGTCCGCTTCCCAATAATGATTCCGTCATTGTCCGCGGCATGGAATTCGCCGTTTTTGTACATGACTCCTTGGAATAGTTCTTCCTCACTCCACTCGCCGTTGCTTTGTCGCCAAGACTTCACCCCGGTGAAGGTCACTCCGTTTACCTTCTGAATCGTGAATCGAAGGTCGCTTGACTTAAAGACACCATTCTCATAACCGTAATTTGTTCCGAGCCATATTCCGGAGATGTCGGAATTCTTGGGCGTGGATTTCGTCTGCGCATGAGCAGTGCCTGATGGGACTGCAAAGAGTAGTAATAGGACAGCGATTGCGCTGAGCAGTTTTTCCATTTTTCGAGCGTATCAGGACAGGGTTAGAGGAGAACTGCAGTAACTGCGCGGATTGGATACATTTTCTATGAGGGGAACTAGTGGTTCAGGCGTAAAAAGGGGGTAAGAATCCGCACAGTAACCAAGCTCATGAACCGTGAAATGCTTTGGTGTGCGACAGGTATGAGTCGCACGGACTCAAGTTCTATGCGTTCGATTTGCTAATTCAGTTGAAGTAGGGCACACTTGTCTAGTGCTCGAAAGAGCCAACCAGATTTAGTAAGAACGCACAAACTCAAAAAATGGATAAATAACATAGAAAAATAACTCGGAAAAGAGGAGCCACCTAATGGCTAGAGCAGTAGGAATTGACCTTGGAACAACAAACTCGGTTGTCTCGGTCCTTGAAGGCGGAGAGCCTGTAGTAATTACAAATGCTGAAGGTGCTCGCACCACACCGTCTGTTGTCGCTTTTGCTAAGAACGGCGAAGTGCTCGTTGGTGAAGTGGCCAAGCGCCAGGCAGTGACCAACGTTGATCGCACAATCCGTTCGGTCAAGCGCCACATGGGCACCAACTGGGACGTTGACATTGACGGCAAGAAGTACACCCCACAGGAAATAAGCGCACGCACCCTGATGAAGCTCAAGCGCGATGCTGAGGCATACCTGGGTGACACCGTCTCGGACGCGGTTATTACCGTCCCGGCCTACTTCAACGACGCCCAGCGTCAAGCCACAAAAGAAGCCGGTGAAATTGCCGGTATGAACGTGTTGCGCATTATCAACGAGCCAACCTCAGCTGCACTCGCATACGGCCTTGACAAGGGCGACCAAGAACAAACAATCTTGGTTTTTGACCTCGGTGGCGGAACGTTCGACGTGTCACTCCTTGAAATCGGTGACGGAGTCGTCGAAGTGAAGGCAACCAGTGGAGACAACAATCTTGGTGGAGACGACTGGGACAATGCGGTCGTCGACTGGATGGTCACTCAGTTTAAGAACGGTCACGGTGTTGACTTGTCCAAGGACAAAATGGCAGTGCAGCGTTTACGTGAAGCAGCTGAGAAGGCGAAGATTGAACTCTCCAGTTCAACCGAAACCTCAATCAACCTGCCTTACATCACTGCAAGTGCTGAGGGCCCCCTTCACCTTGAAGAGACGCTCAGCCGTAGCAAGTTTGAGTCGCTGACAGCAGACTTGCTCAAGCGGACCAAGTCACCGTTTGAAGCAGTCGTCAAGGACGCTGGCGTAAAGATCAGTGACATTGACCAGGTCGTACTCGTTGGTGGATCAACTCGGATGCCAGCAGTCGCAGATCTGGTAAAAGAGATGACCGGCAAAGACGCGAACAAGGGTGTTAACCCCGACGAGGTCGTGGCAATCGGTGCAGCACTTCAAGCTGGTGTACTCCGCGGTGACGTGAAAGACGTGCTTCTCCTTGACGTAACTCCACTTTCCCTTGGAATTGAAACCAAGGGCGGGGTAATGACCAAACTGATCGAACGCAACACCACGATCCCAACCAAGCGTTCGGAAACCTTTACAACCGCTGAAGACAATCAGCCATCGGTTTCTATCCAGGTGTACCAGGGTGAGCGCGAAATGGCTGCTTACAACAAGCAACTGGGAACGTTTGACCTCACTGGTCTACCACCAGCACCGCGTGGAATTCCCCAGATCGAGGTCACCTTCGACATCGATGCAAACGGAATCGTGCATGTCTCTGCTCGTGATACCGCAACGGGTAAAGAGCAGTCCATGACAATTTCCGGTGGCTCTACCTTGAACAAGGAAGACATTGATCGCATGATGCGTGATGCTGAAACACACGCCGAAGAAGACAAGCAGCGTCGTGAGGAAGCTGAAGTTCGCAATAACGGTGAAGCACTTGTTTACCAAACTGAGAAGTTCCTTGCTGACAATGCCGACAAGGTTCCAGCCGAAGCGAAAGCTGAAGTGGAAGCACCACTTGAAGAACTTAAAAAGGCAATCGAAGAAAACGATTTGCCAGGAATGCGGGCAGCAACTGACAAGGTTGCAGCAGCGAGCCAGGCATTGGGAGCAGCCATGTACAGCGAAGCCCAAGCCGGTGGATCTGAAGAAGGCGCGGAAGCTGCAGCTGACATGTCCGAGGACGACGTCGTCGACGCAGAAATAATCGACGAAGAAACCGCAAGTGAGGACGAATCCAAATGAGTGAAGAAGAAGGTGTAAGGGTGAACGACAAACGTCGAATCGATCCCGAGACCTTCGAGGTTCGCCAGCCAAGTTCCGACTTGGCTGGCGAGGCTCTGACCGAGATGGATGCTGAAGCACATATTGATGCTGACGCTGAAATCATTGAAGGTGAGGTCAGCGGGATTGAAGAAAAAATTGGTGAACTCACAGAAGACTTACAGCGTGTCCACGCCGAATACGCGAATTACCGCAAGCGTGTTGATCGTGACCGTGAAATAAACCGTCAAGTTGCAATCGGATCGGTGTTCGCAGAACTCCTGCCAGTACTAGACGATCTTGAACTTGCTCGTGAACACGACGAACTTAACGGTGCTTTCAAAACAGTGGGTGAGAAACTCGAAAACACTCTGCACAAGTTAGGGCTCACTAAATTCGGTACGGCGCAGGATCCATTCGATCCGAATATGCACGAGGCTCTCGCGAGTGAAGAAGTTGACGGTGTTAGCGAACCAACGGTGATCGCGGTATTCCAACAGGGCTACCGGCAGGGTGATCGCATTTTGCGCCCAGCTCGCGTAAGTGTGGCTGGTACCTGAGTCTTTTTCGGAGAATATCCGCCGAGAGACTAGAAAGATTTGGGACATTGAATGAATAAGGACTGGCTAGAAAAGGACTTCTACGCGCTTTTGGGTGTCACAAAAGACGCGACACCCGAAGAGATGAAAAAGAAGTACCGCAAACTTGCCCGTGACCTTCACCCTGACAAGAATCCGGGGGATAAAGAGGCCGAGGACAAGTTCAAAGCGGTCTCCGAAGCCTACGACGTACTCTCTGACGACACGAAGCGCAAGGAATACGACGAAGGGCGAGCTCTCTTCGCATCCGGTGGCTACGGTTCACGCCCGAGCCCAGGCGGTTTCGGTGGCGGGAATTACAACGTCAATTACGAAGACCTGTTCGGTGGCGATCAAGGTGGGTTCGGTGACTTCCTGGGTGGGATCTTTAACCGTGGGGGCGGCGGTACCGCTGGGCGCTCACGCCAAGCAAGGCGTGGGCAGGACATTGAAACCTCACTGACACTGTCATTTGACGACACACTCGATGGTGTCACCGTGCCACTCAACTTACAAAGCGACGCTCCGTGCTCAATGTGTCATGGGACCGGGGCAAAGGCCGGGTCTACACCGAAGGTGTGCCCGACCTGTGGTGGCAATGGCCAGATCTCCCGTAACGCGGGCGGATTTGCATTTGCTGAGCCATGCCCGACCTGCCAAGGCCGGGGACTTTACGTGGACGACCCTTGTAATCGTTGCCACGGAACCGGTCGCGGCAAGAGCAATAGGACCGTCCAAGCTCGCATTCCAGCCGGCGTCAAAGACGGAACCAAAATCCGGCTCAAAGGTAAAGGTGGACCCGGTGAAAATGGTGGACCCGGCGGAGACCTGTTTGTGAAAGTCACGGTTAAGGCGCACCCGCTCTATGAACGAAAGGGTGACAACCTCACCGTTGAAGTGCCGGTGACTTTCGCCGAAGCAGCACTCGGCGCCGACATCGCCATTCCCGTTCCTCGGGGTGGAACCGTCAATATGCGGATTCCTGCGGGAACAACCTCTGGTCGCACTTTCCGGATCAAGGGGAAAGGGGTCCGTGGAAAGGACGGTAAAAACCACGACGTCCTTGCTGTAATTGATGTGGCCGTGCCACAAAACTTGAATGAAGAAGCTAAGACGGCACTTGCTGCATTCGCAGAAGCGACGATTGATCAGGATCCACGCAAGGAAATCTATGCGTTGGGAGCCAAATCATGAGCTTGCCATTTGAGGACAACATTGTTGCCTCGGAGACACCGGTCTACGCAATTTCTATTGCAGCGCAATTAGCTGGACTACACCCACAAACACTGAGACAGTACGACCGAGTGGGCCTAGTTTCTGCACACCGAGTCGCCGGGAGAAATCGGCTCTACAGCGCGCGAGATGTACAACGACTGCGCTACATTTCACAATTATCAACCGAGGGTTTAAGTATCGAAGGTATCCGCCGAGTTTTGGTTCTTGAAGAACAAGTGGTTGAACTTCGGGAACGACTCGGCGAATACCACCGTGAACGCACGTCACGCGCTTTGGTGGTGTGGCGACCGCAACGCAAGAATTAGCACTGAAATTGGGGTGAGTAATGGATATCGCATTTACAACGAAGAGCCAAGACGCAATCGGCGCGTCCGTGCGAATCGCTGCAGCCCAAGGGAACCCGGCTGTTGAACCAATTCATCTCCTCGACTCGCTCCTCCAACAGGGCCCTGGGATTGCAACGGCACTACTTGAGCACCTTGGTGTTGACCTAGGTTCGCTCACCGTTCAGGTGCGAAGTGAGATGCAATCATTGCCGTCGGCTTCGGGCTCGACTGTTTCCGCACCGCAACTGAGTCAATTGACTTTCAAGGTGCTCAACTCAGCTGACGCCCTCGCAAAAGAGCGAAGTGATGAGTACGTAAGTACCGAGCACTTGCTCATAGCCTTGGCACAAAGCGGTGGAAGCGAAGTTGAAAAAATATTAGCCTCGGTAGGAGCGACGGGACCTGCATTACTTCAAGCCTTACAAGAAACTAAGGGGAGTGCACGCGTGAGTACACAAGATCCAGAAGGAACTTTCCAAGCATTAGAAAAATACGGAGTCGACCTCACCGCACTTGCTCGCGAGGGAAAAATCGATCCCGTCATTGGTAGGGACGAAGAAGTGCGGCGCACGATTCAAGTTCTGTCGCGTAGAACCAAAAACAACCCGGTCCTCATCGGTGAACCAGGCGTGGGGAAAACCGCGGTCGTTGAAGGACTCGCACGGCGAATAGTTGAAGGCGACGTACCTACTTCGCTCGCGGGTAAGACTTTGATTTCACTTGACATGAGCGCCATGGTTGCGGGAGCAAAATTCCGTGGAGAGTTCGAAGAACGTTTAAAGGCAGTCCTCGACGAAATCAAGGGCAGCGACGGTCAAGTCATCACCTTCATCGACGAACTTCACACCGTGGTGGGTGCTGGATCAAGCGGCGACTCAGCAATGGATGCCGGAAACATGTTGAAACCAATGCTTGCCCGCGGTGAACTTCGCATGATTGGTGCGACAACGCTTGATGAATACCGCGAGTACATCGAAAAAGATCCTGCGCTTGAACGTCGGTTCCAGCAAATATTTGTCGACCAACCAAGTGTCGAAGACACAATCGCGATTCTCCGTGGAATCAAGGAAAAATATGAAGCCCACCACAAAGTTGCGATCTCTGATGCAGCACTCGTGGCAGCTGCGACCATGTCAGATCGCTACATAACAAGTCGATTCCTGCCGGACAAAGCAATTGACCTTATGGACGAGTCCGCTAGTCGACTTCGCATGGAAATTGATTCCTCTCCGGTTGAAATCGACGTACTCCAACGTCAAGTTGATCGATTGCGCATGGAGGAGCTTGCCGTCGCGAAAGAAAAAGACGACCCCTCAAAAGAGCGACTTGAAAAAATTCGGGCTGAGATCGCAGACAAGGACGAGGAACTTCGCGGGTTGCGCACCCGGTGGGATGCTGAGAAACAGGGACTTGACCGCATTGGTGAAATTAAAGTGTTGATTGACGACCTGCGGGCTGTTGCCGAAAAAGCTCAACGTGAAGGTGACTTCGAACAAGCATCACGCATTCTTTATTCAGAACTTCCCACCTTCCAGGAGGAACTCCTCAAAGTTACCGCCGAAACCAATGCGCGTGAGGCCACCATGGTGAAAGAAGAAGTCACCGCGGACGACATTGCTGAGGTTGTTGCAATCTGGACCGGGATTCCCGCGGGTCGATTGCTCGAAGGAGAGACCGAGAAACTACTTCGCATGGAGGACTACCTCGGCGAGCGAGTGATAGGTCAGCCTGAAGCAGTACGTGAAGTCAGTGATGCTGTGCGTCGCGCGCGCGCCGGGATCTCTGACCCGAATCGTCCTACTGGCTCATTCATGTTCCTTGGACCAACGGGTGTGGGTAAAACCGAATTAGCCAAGGCACTTGCCGAATTTCTTTTTGACGACGAGCGGGCCATGATCCGAATCGATATGAGTGAGTATTCAGAGAAGCACTCCGTTGCCAGACTCGTTGGCGCCCCTCCAGGCTATGTCGGTTATGAACAGGGCGGGCAACTCACCGAAGCTGTGCGCAGGCGTCCTTACTCGGTCGTCCTCCTGGACGAAGTCGAGAAGGCTCACCCTGAAGTGTTCGACATTTTGCTTCAAGTTCTCGACGACGGTCGGTTAACCGACGGCCAAGGTCGCACCGTTGACTTCCGCAACGTGATTCTGATTCTGACGTCAAACCTTGGTTCACAATTCTTGATTGATCAAGACGTTCCCTTCGAAGAACGCAAGGCAGCCGTCATGGAAGTTGTGCGCCAGAAGTTCCGCCCGGAATTCCTAAACCGGCTTGACGCCATGGTGACATTTGATCCACTGGACAAAGAAGAACTCGCAAGGATCACCAAGATCCAGATCGACCAACTTCAAAAGCGACTCTCCGATCGGAGGATCACCTTGGAGTTGGAACCTGTCGCACTCACCTGGTTGGTTGATCGTGGCTTTGACCCGGTATACGGTGCGCGTCCACTTCGTCGCTTGGTTCAAACCGCTGTGGGAGACAAGCTCGCCATGGCATTGCTCAGCAACGAGCTAGTTGACGGTGACACATGTGTAATCACGGTGTCCGCAGATGGCGAGTCCCTTAAGGTTCGGTCATGACCTCAACCAAATTCCGTACCGGGCTGATCGCTGCCGTAATTGCCATAATGAGCCTTGGGTTTATTGCCCCTGCAAGTGCTGCGCCCAAAGGTGAAAAGCTTGTTTTCCTCACGGAATTTGTCAGTGAAGAAACGACACTGAACACCCTCCCAGGCGGCTACACCTACGGCTGGAATTACCTGACCAGCGGCACCAAAGTAGCCGGAAAACCAGGAAAAGTTCAGTTCCTTGGAGTCGTGAACTACAAAGATGGCAGCGGACCATTCGGTGGATTTGTCACCGTGACTTTGGACAATGGCTCAGTCCTTGGCCTAGCGGTTGATGGCCAAGGGCTTTCGCTTTCCTCGGGTAGCGGAACAGCCGATGCACGCTTTGGTGGCTCTATCAAGGTGATTAGCGGCACCGGTGACTTCAAGGGGGCAAAGGGAATGGGAACCATGACTGGATCCCGCGCTTCTGATCTCGGTAGTCCGGTGGCTATGAAATTCAATCTCACTCTCAAGAAACTCACTCTCAAGAAATAGTGTGAATTCGTTCGAGGGCTTCTGCGAGAACTTCAGGTTTTTTGCAGAAAGCCCATCGGACATATTCTTTAAAGTCTTGGCCCGTCCGGGTGAACACTTGCTCGGGGATCGCAACGACCTTGCACGATTTAGCCAGCATTCGTGTGAACTCCATCCCATCTGAATAGCCCAGTGGCGAAATATCTGTTGTGACGAAGTAGGTCCCCTCTGTTGGGATCACCCGCATCCCAATGTGCTCAAGCCCGGCACTTAGCTGATCCCTCTTGGCGCTTAGGCCGCGCCGGAACTCGTTGAAATATTGGTCGGGTAGCCCCAGTCCGGCGGCGATTGCCAATTGGAAAGGCCCACCGGAAACATAACTCAAATGCTGCCGCACAGACTTAACCGCAGAAATCAACGGCTGCGGTCCGCTAGCCCAACCGACCTTCCAGCCGGTAAATGAAAAGGACTTTCCACCCGAACCGATCGTGATCGTGCGCTCAAACATTCCCGGTAGCGTGGAAATTGGGATGTGAATATGCGAGTCGAACCACAGGTGCTCGTAGGCTTCATCGGAAATTACGATTAAATCGTGTTCAATCACTAGTGATGCAATCGCACTCAATTCCTCACGATTGAAAACTATTCCGCTCGGGTTGTGGGGTGAGTTCAGCAATAAGACCTTGGTCGCGGGAGTTATTGCCTCCGCGAGGGCTTGGATATTTGGACGCAAGTCAGGTTTTTGCAGCGGAACACCCACAGGTTTCGCGCCGGTGAGGTCAATTATTGCCCGGTACACGTCAAAGGCCGGATCGAAGAAAACAACTTCGTCACCCGACTCGACGAGCGCCAAGAGGCTGGACGCGATCGCCTCACTCGCTCCGGTTGTGGCAACGACGCCAGTGTCAGGATCAATGTCGATTTGATAGAAGCGTTTTTGGTGGGCAGCAATTGCTAGACGCAATTCCGGAAAACCATTGGGTGGTGGGTACTGATTACCGCGTCCGCTCGCAATGCACCGGGCCGCTTCGTCTTTGAGTTCCTGTGGTCCGTCGGTATCGGGAAAGCCTTGGCCCAAATTGATCGAGTTGGTGTCCACGGCAAGTCGAGACATTTCGGCAAAGATCGAGACAGCATGCGGTCTCATTTTGGGTACTAGGAAATCTTGGCCCATGAAGTAACCCTAGGCCGAAGAGCCCTAGACCGGCACTGGGATCAGAAGCATGATTAGGTGAGTAGGTGGATGGGCAATTAATTCAGTCGTGGGTACCACTTGAACCGGAACTCGAGGCGGTTATTGCTCGCATTGCACAGACCGCTGAAGACACTGATCGTTTCGGAGTTCCCCGCTCTCACATTGATTCCCTCGCTTTGGTTGGTGCCCACGGACTTGCTAAGGACCCGCAACGACAACGCGAGCTCACCGAACGGCTTGCCGGTGCCGATGCAAGTACCTGGTTCTGTTGGACCCAGCACCAAACACCTCTGCGAACAATGCTTGCTGGTGGTAACCAACCCGCCGCTCAAAAGTTAAGTGACCGGTGGTTGAAGGGTTTAGAAAGTGGTGATGTGCTAGCGGCTATTGCCTTCGCTCATGTTCGCCGAGGTGGCCCAGCAAATCCGGTCGTGCACCAAGTTGATGGTGGTTGGGAACTGACGGGGAAGCTTGACTGGGTGACAAGTTGGGATATTGCCGATGTCCTCATGTTGCTAGCCGCCACCGAAGACAAATCGAAGTTCGTGGTGTTCTACCTGCCGGTCGCAGACTTTGAAAATATTTTTGTGAACGCTAACGTTGGTGCACCCTTGGACCTTCTCGCAATGTCAGGCACGCATAGTCGCCCGATTGAATTTGATCACACATTTATCAGTGAAGAATGTGTATTTGGTGTCATAGATGCTCATGAATGGCTTGAGGCTGACTCGCTCAAGACAGTCCTACCAAATCCAGCAGCCTTGGGTGTAGCCCGTGCTGCTATTGAAGAATTGAATCGGGTGTCAATCGACCGCAAGCAGGCAAAGGGTGAAGAACTCGCCCATGAGTTAGCAAGAAGCTTTGAGGACTTGCGTACCCGCTCTTACCAAGAGATTGACGACCCAGATTCAAGCCGCGGGGACCTAGTCGCATTGCGCGTGGAGATTTTGGAGTTTGTCCTCACTTGCACGGTTGCGGTTGTCACGGCCACCTCGGGTAGTGCCATGGTGCGTGGAAATTCTGCTGAGCGACGAGTCCGAGAGGCAATATTTCTTCAGGTGCAAGCCCAAACTCAAGAGACGCGTGAGGCAATGCTCGCACGTTCAATATGTGAACTGTGATTTAATGCGTTCATGAATAAACTCAAAAAATCTCTCGTAGCAGTAGTCGCAACAGCATTTGCACTTACTGCATTTTCCGCAGCGCCCGCTCAGGCAGCTAAAGACCCAGCCAAGGGGGACTACACCCTTTCTGTTGAAATGCAGACTGGCCAGATCCGGTTGCTGCCTGAAGACATCATTGTGATCAGCTTGCAGAACAACCCCACTACAGGTTATTCGGTCAGTGCAAAAATCACTGGTAAGAAGAAAGCAGTGAAACTTTCTAAAGGTTTTTATGCCGCGACGCCTAATTCATCCGGCATGGTTGGTGGAGGCGGAGTCACCAACTGGGGACTTGAAGCAATGAAGCCCGGAGTCGCGACAGTGGTTGTAACAATGACCGCGCCCGGCGGGAAAGTTGAGCAGACTTTCAAGCTGAAAGTATTTGTCACAGCCAAGTAATTGGTTAACGAGCACGACGAATTGTTTGTGGAGTCGAGTCAGCAACACCGGCTTCTGTGGCAATTCGAACAACGCAGTCGTAGCGACTTTTAGTCATGTTGCGAACGACCGCCGAATTATTTGAGATACGAGCAGAGCGAGTGATTCCAGCGCCCTTGGGTGTGCAGATCACTCGCTCTGTTTTTGTTGGTGAACTATTCGGTAATGACTGCGTGACTTTGAAAGTCGCAATCTTCCCGCGGAACTTGACGGACTTAATACTTCCCGCAATAGGTTGATCACTGGGGATTGCGATCACTGGAGCGGATGCAGGTGAGTTTCCTTGGTCGTTGGCTGAGATTGCGGTTACGGAGTATTCCAACCCCGTGAGCAAACCACTTATTGAGCAATTCCCCGTGACGCTCTTTTTAGTGGGCGCTGAGAAGCAGGTGAAGGTTTCAACTTGACTCGGATCGCCCGCGCTGGGGCCGACAGCCGTCACGGCATATTGGGTAACGGCAGTGCCGTCGTCACCCGCCGTGACACTTACCTGCAATTGGCCAAGAAGTGGGACCACCGAAACGATTGGAGGGACAGTTGGCACAGAGACCGGTAGCGCTCCAGCGCCCTGCAGAAACGCATTGAGAGCACTCACGCGACTGTAAACACCCGGGTAACTACTAGCACAGTCCTCTCCCCAACTCACAACTCCGACAAGCCGCGGCCCCAGGCTGCCATCAGCGATTAATGGACCACCCGAATCACCTTGACACGCGTCAACAATCTGGTTCTTGGAATTAACTCCAGCTGCGCAAAGCATCACCGCGTTGTCGACATCACGGCTATTGAACCCACTAAACGTGATGCCATCAATTTCATTACGTTTTCCTCCCCCGCACGAAGCATCCGGGAAAATTGTGAGGTCACCAACACGGAAAACGGCCGGGTATTTATTGCCTGAAGCAGCCAGGTTGCCCCAACCCGCAATCTGAGTTGCACCACCAGAGGCCGTGTATTCCGCAGCAAATTCCGGCGTGAGGGGTTGAAGCGGAGCGATGTCAGTAACCGCAGAGGCAAGCGTTAAAACCGCGATGTCGTTTCGTGAAGTTTCAATGTCGTAATCGGGGTGAACTGAGACCATTGAGACACCCACCAACCGGATATTTTCTGAGTCAAGACTCCGAGTGAAGCCTGCGGTGATATCTGATGCGCTGCTGCGCTCACCGGTCTTTTGGTCAACGACACAGTGAGCGGCGGTAACAAGTGTTGTGGAACTAGTGAGTGTCGCTCCGCAAAACTGGGACCGAAAAGCACCTTTCTGCTGCAGTTCTGTAGTTTCCAGCAAGGCAGCCAAATAGGGGAACGTACCCGGTTTACCCTCAACCCCGTGCACGACACGTGGATTCAACGTCACTTCGGGGATTGCATTCGCACTCGAAAGCGGAACCACGATTAAGGTCGCCGATACTAAACCAGTGAGGAAGTGTTTCACTCCTCAACGGTAAGCCATGTGGGGCATCAAGGCATGCTGACCGGGCTAGAAACCAGGTTTTTCAAGCCAAGCCTGAGCCCCGCTGCTCCAATAAATAGACCTATTGCACACAAACCCACCTGAATTGTTGTTGGGCCATTGCGCCCAACTTTGAGACCAGCCGTCCGTACAGTTGGTTTCGTCGCCACTCAATGCGTACGACTGCAACCACGGTGGTGGCGGTGGCCCCGACTCGATCACCGGAACGATACTGACCATCACCTGGCTACTCCCTGTGTTGGCGACTGCCACGAATCTCCCATTGCCGTAGGTGACCGCATTCCAATCACCGGCAGTCCCAGAATTTTGTGATTGCCAAGTGATCCCCCCGTCTGAACTCGTCATGACTCGATCCGTTCCAGATGCTGCGACGGCAACGAAAGTCCCTGCTCCGTAGGCAAGTCCAAGCCAAAAATTTGCTGTCGCACTTGTCCTTGTGGTCCAAGTCACCCCACTGTCGGTACTCGTCATGACTCCACCAGCGGTCGAAGTTGCCACGAAAGTACCGTCACCAAAAATAATACTTCGAGTTCCGGAAATAATTGACGGTGTTTGGCTCGTCCAAGTGGCTCCCATGTCCGAACTGGACATTACTTGGGAATTACCACCAAACCCCGACAATCCAACGGCGACGAAAATCCCGTTGCCGAAAGCGACTGATGCCCAACTAACACCAGATGCTGTTCCCGTGACAAGTGATCAGTTGGCACCGTCTGTGCTGGTCAACACTTGACCACTCCCGTAACTGCCAATCGCAACAAAAGTTCCGCTACCAAATGTAATGGCATTCCACTGTGAGGCGAATCCATGGACATGGACGGTCCAATTGACTCCATCGGTACTTGTTATCGAACTAGTAACGTCGCTGGAAATAGCGACAAACGTGTTATTCCCGAAAGCAATACCGCTCCATTCCGCGGTCACAGGGGGTGTGCGTTCGGTCCATGTGATGCCGTCGGGACTGGTCATGATTGAACTTGGTGTCAAACCGAAGGAACTCGACACTGCAACAAAGAGCCCATTGCCGAAGGTAATTGCATCCCATTGGGCGTTGGAAGTAGGCGGATAGTGATTCCACGTCTCACCGACGCCTACTGCATGAATCGGCGCGAT